>Ga0208917_1000029_pt1 | contig 64780 bp, 63 predicted proteins | sample DEB08_DNA_10_FD_185500 | JGI IMG/M metagenome (GOLD analysis project Ga0208917, IMG submission 185500) | Aqueous microbial communities from the Delaware River and Bay under freshwater to marine salinity gradient to study organic matter... | ecosystem: Environmental > Aquatic > Marine > Coastal ...
TTTATCGCAAGCAACCTTAAACCTCAGGCGTAGATTGATGGCAATCGCACCCCAAAGGAGCGCAGGTGGCAACTACCTCTAACCCCAGGTCCAAAGCAGAAACGAAAAGCAAAACGAGTCCTGAGGTGGTGAGTAAGCCCGCTACCAAGTCCAAGTCCGAGACCCAGGTCCGTACCTTCGTGCTAGATACCTCTGTCCTACTTTCGGACCCAAAGGCCCTCTTTAGATTTGAAGAGCACGAGGTCGTCATTCCGATAGTGGTCATCAACGAGCTTGAGAAAAAGCGCAACGACCTCGAGATTGGCTACTTCGCCCGCAAGGTGCTGAGAAACCTTGACGAACTCCGTCAGCGTCATGAGCGTCTCGACTTTCCAGTCGAGGTTGGTCAGGGCGGCACTCTCAGGGTTGAGCTAAACCACATTGACCAGTCGATTCTCCCAACCGGCTTCCAGCTGGGGGACAACGACTCAAGGATCCTGGCCGTGGCAGCCAACCTCAGTAACGAGGGCTTTGCGGTAACAGTTGTCTCAAAGGACCTTCCGATGCGCGTCAAGGCATCGTCAATTGGCCTCAGGGCCGAGGAGTACCTGCACGAGCTGGCAACCGATGAGTGGAGCGGTATATCCGACCTGCACCTCTCGGCGACCGAGATGGCAAATCTCTACGACTCTGAGGAAATTAGCCACCCCGATGCCAAGGAAATGCCGATCAACACCGGTCTCATCATCCACTCGGAGCGAGGCAGTGCGCTGGGGCGAGTGACTGAGAGCAAGACTGTCAAGCTAGTTCGCGGTGACCGCGAAGTATTTGGAGTACACGGAAGGTCTGCGGAGCAGAGACTGGCAATTGATGTCCTTCTTGATCAGGAAATTGGCATTGTCTCTCTTGGAGGCAGGGCAGGAACTGGAAAGAGCGCCCTGGCACTCTGTGCCGGCCTCGAGGCTGTCTTAGAGCGCAGGCAGCACAAGAAGATCATGATCTTTAGGCCTCTCTATGCGGTTGGTGGTCAGGAGCTTGGCTACCTGCCAGGCACCGAGGGGGAGAAGATGAACCCCTGGGCTCAGGCTGTTTTCGACACTCTCGGGGCTCTTGTCTCCAAGGAGGTCGTTGAGGAAGTTGTGAATCGTGGCATTCTCGAGGTGCTGCCACTGACTCACATCCGTGGACGCTCGCTTCACGATTCTTTTGTAATTGTTGACGAGGCTCAGTCGCTGGAGCGAAACGTGCTTCTGACAATGCTTTCCAGGATCGGCCAGAAGTCTCGCGTAATCCTCACCCATGATGTCGCACAGCGAGACAATCTCCGGGTTGGTCGCCACGACGGTATTGCTTCGGTGGTTGAGACCCTGAAGGGACAGCCGCTCTTTAGTCACATCACGCTCACTCGATCTGAGCGCAGTGAGATTGCGGCCTTGGTCACCGACCTGCTTGATTAACTAATAGCTCACTTGGGGATAACCCAAAGGGGCTTTTTGCAGCGTGCTTTAGTTTGAGCTTTGTGGCTGAGCTGATTCTCTTGGTACCTGTCGGATACCTACTTTTTGCGAGCATTCCGCTTGTTCTTACCGACCTCAGAGAACACAGGCTCCCCAATCGCTTCACTTACCCGGCAATCGCACTTTCAATCTTTGCCACAGGCTTTGTTGCAGTCAGCGATAATCGCTACCTGCAATTGCTCATAGCTTTGGGTATTTCACTCTCGACCTTTGGAATTGGATACCTGCTCGCAAAATACGCGGACGTGGGGATGGGGGACGTGAAGCTACTGAGCGCTACCAATCTCTTATTGGCATGGTATTCACCGTGGCTTGTCCTGTTCGCACTCACCTTTAGCTTCACTTTGGCCTCTTTGGTGAGCGCAATTGGGATGCTGATGGGCAAACTGACTTGGAAGACGCCGGTAGCAATGGGCCCTTACCTGCTCTTGGGATTCTTTGTATTTGCCGGCTATCCGCTTCTCAGAATTACTGCGGAGGCCTTGTCATAGGCAATACGTCGAGAGCCTGATCCAATTGCTCCATCGTTAGCTTCTCACCGTCCACAAAACCCAGCTCAATGGTTGCCTCTTTCACGGTGATTGACTTCGCAACCGCGTGCTTGGCAATTTTGGCTGCTGCCTCATAGCCGATGTATTTGTTGAGAGGAGTGACGATAGATGGGCTAGAGCCAGCCATTGCCTTGGCACGTTCTGCGTTGATCTCCAGTCCTGAGACTGTTTTGTCGGCAAGCACGCGCATTGAGTTCGCAAGCAACCTAATCGACTCAAGGAGCGCATTACCCATTACCGGTATGGCGACATTCAGTTCAAAGTTTCCAGAAGCACCCGCCCAGGTGATGGTGGCGTCATTGCCGATAACCCTGGAGCAGACCATGAGCACAGCCTCTGGGATTACCGGGTTCACCTTGCCAGGCATGATGGAGCTTCCGGGCTGCAGGTCAGGGATGTGTAGCTCGCCAATGCCTGTGTTAGGGCCGGAGCCCATCCACCTGAGGTCGTTGTTTATCTTCGTGAGACTGACAGCAATCACCTTCAGCGCACCAGAGGCTTCAACTAGCCCGTCTCTTGCACCTTGGGCCTCAAAGTGGTCCCTAGCCTCAGTGATTGGAAGCTTGGTTTCTGCGGCAAGGAGCTTGATCACCTGCTGGGAGAATCCTGCCGGGGTGTTGATGCCTGTGCCGGTGGCGGTGCCTCCCTGCGGTACCTCTGAGACCCTTGGGAGTGCGGCATTGACCCTCTCGATGCCATAGCGAATCTGTGCGGCATAGCCTGCAAACTCCTGACCAAAGGTCACCGGGGTTGCATCCATTAGGTGGGTACGTCCTGGCTTTACCGCCTCAGCCCACTTTGCCGCCTTCTCCTCGAGTGCTGTGGCCAGGTAGTCAAGAGCCGGCAGAAGGTCGTTTACGAGGGCGCTGGTGACCGCTACGTGCACGCTGGTGGGGAAGACATCGTTTGAGGATTGGCTCATGTTGACATGGTCGTTGGGGTGGACCTCGCTGCCAAGCTTTGCTGTTGCCAGAGTTGCGAGCACTTCGTTCATGTTCATATTCGAGCTTGTACCAGATCCAGTCTGGAAGACATCTACCGGGAAGTGCTCGTGGTGGTTGCCCGCGATGATCTCGTCTGCTGAGGCCTCAATTGCCTTGGCAATTTCCTTATCCAGGTGACCTAGAGCTGAGTTTGCGGCGGCAGCCGCCTTCTTGATTCTCGCCAGGGCGATGATGTGTTCTCTTTCAAGTGGAGTCCCGCTGATTGGAAAGTTCTCCACTGCCCGCTGGGTCTGGGCTCTGTAGAGAGCGTCTTTGGGAACTCGAACCTCACCCATCGTGTCTTTTTCGATGCGGTATTCCATGTTTCCTCTAACTCTCTAGCTGTCCTCTTGATGCAATGAGCTCGACCTGACCCTCTTCGAGGCGATACTGGGCTCCTACCACTGCTAGTTTGCCACTTTCAACCCGGCTTCGGATGAGTGTTGACATCTCGAGGAGCTCATCGATGGTGTCAACTATGTGGTCTCTGGTTATCAGGTCAACCTCGGTCTCGCCGCGTGCCAGTGAACGATTTACCGTCGGCACGATTCGTTCCACCAAATTCTCGATGTATTCGCCTTCAACACTCAGGTTTCCCTCTACCGCGTCCAATGAGGCCCTAACAGCCCCGCAGCTGTCATGGCCAAGGACAAGAATTAGCGGCACCTGCAAAACTTCAACCGAGAACTCCAGGGAACCGATGATCGTCTGAGCGATTACTTGCCCGGCATTTCTAACCACGAATAGGTCGCCCAAGCCAACATCAAAGATCATCTCCGCGCTGAGCCTCGAGTCGGAACAACCAAAAAGGGCAGCAAATGGACTTTGTTGACCCGCCAGGGACTTCCGAAGCTCAGCATCCTGCCTGGGGTGGGCTGGTGTTCCGGCCACAAAGTTCTGATTTCCAGCCTTGAGAACTTGCCAGGCTTCGCGGGCGTTAGTCGGTCGCAAGGATCTCCTCAATTTCTTCTGAGACGAGTGTGGCAAGGAGCCTGAAGTCGTCTTCGCTGGCCGTTCCATAGATTACAACGGCGGAGTCGGAGAAGTTGTGAAGCATCGCGTAATCCTTGGTTCCCGGGGGGTTAGTGGGCGTTAGTGAGGGCCAGATCTCCCAGGTTCTCCCCGAGATAACGACCTCGTCCTCGAGCCAGTTCCCCTGCAGAGTCAAGGCTGTCGAGCTCGGATTGACCTCAAAACCATGAAGTAAGGCAATGAATTGATTGTCTTCTGTCACGAAGCCGACGTACCAGCTCTGCACACCGAGGTCAGTCTCTAGCCTGGCGGCATTGGACCACCAGCTAGATGGAACCTCTGGAGTTATTACCTCAAACCCAAGCGAAGCCTCTGCCTCGGCGGCAATCTGCCTGAAGTCAACCTCGGCAATTCGATTGGAATCGTCTCGGGGTACCCCTAGCACCAACAGGATTACTAGGCCCAAAGTCGCGACCATTGAAAAAATTAGGTTGCGAACTGTCTGCTTTGCTCGCCTCTGGGCAGCTGCGCTCACTTAGCCTCGCGCTTACTTTGTGCAGCGTCGAGTTTCTTTCTTGCTCCCGAGAGCCACTCCTCGCAGATTTTGGCTAGCTCTTCGCCACGCTCCCAGAGCGCCATTGATTCCTCGAGGCTCACTGTCTGACCCTCGAGCTTGCTGACAACCTGTTGCAGCTCATCACGAGCCTGCTCGTAGCTGATGGTTTTTTCTTCTTTAGCCATTACTTCTCTCTAACCTCGTCGGCAGTTGCTGAAATTTCCTGTTTTGCACTTTGGATGCGAAATCTTTGTCCCTTTTTGATGCTCGAAGTGGGCTTGCCATCCTTATCGGTGATAACCGCATAGCCGCGCTCCATGGTTAGCTTCGGGGATAGCGACCGAACCCGGGCCTTGAGCTGATCGTTTTCGCTTAGCGCCCTATCAACCCGGAAACCCAGGATCTCTTGCAGTCGCCTCGCAAGTTGGCCTAATTGCTCCTCCTGCTGCTCCACAAAGCCATAGGGACTTCGAAGCACTGGCCTCGAGAGGATGGAATCGATCAGCTGCATTTGATTCTCGATAAAACTGCCAATTCGAAGCGCGAGCCGCTCTCTTGCTTGAGAGATTGATCTCCGCTCCTCGACGACATCTGGAACTACCCGTTTTGCTGCGTCGGTGGGCGTAGAGGCTCTGAGGTCTGCGACCAGGTCAAGCAGGGGAGAGTCGTTCTCATGGCCGATTGCCGACACCACGGGCTTTGAAAGGGCCGCTGCAGCCCTAACCAAGCGCTCATCGCTGAAGGGCAAGAGGTCCTGGAAGCTGCCACCCCCGCGAGCAATGATGATGATGTCGACATCTGGCATCTGGTCCAGCTGCTGCATTGCCATAATGATCTCTGCGGGAGCCTTGTCACCTTGCACGAGGGTATTGATTACCTCGAACTGCACCTCTGGCCAGCGCAGCTTCGCATTTTGCAAAATGTCTTTCTCGGCGTCAGATTTTGCACCGGTAATCAACCCAATCTTTGCTGGCAAGAATGGAAGAGGCTTTTTTCTGTCGGGATCTGCTAGGCCTTCGGAAATTAGGAGCTGGCGCAGCTTTTCAATTCTTTCGAGAAGCTCACCAAGGCCAACTTTGTGCATTTTGAGCACACGCATTGTGAGTTTGCCGTTTTTGGCCCAAAACTGCGGTTGCAATAGCGCAACCACCCGATCGCCCTGGTTTAGACCAGCCTCAATCTCAGCACTCGAGGCATCGAATGCGTGAATCTCGATGGAGTTCTCGACATCCAGGTCCCTCAGGGAGCCAAAGATGTTGCTCCCTCTGACTTGGAGCTGCTGAAGCTCACCTTCGACCCAGACTCTGCCAAGTTTTTCTATCCAGTCTTTGAGGCTTTTTGAGAGCTGTGAGACCTGCCAGGGGGAATGTTCGCTGGAGACTTTTGATTCAACATCGTGAGCCGTTGGCTGATTCATGCAATAGCCTCCGGTAACGGTTCGTAGAATTGAGTGGTGACCCTAATCAACAATAACGCCCAGCCCGACATCAATTCGGGAAAGAAGGTTCTTCTGGCAGCCCCCAGGGGTTACTGTGCCGGAGTCGACCGGGCGGTGATTGCCGTCGAGAAGGCTCTAGATCACTATGGTGCTCCTGTTTACGTGAGGAAGCAGATCGTCCACAACAAACACGTGGTTCGCTCACTCGAGAAGCGCGGAGCGATCTTTGTTGATGAGGTCGAAGAGGCTCCTGAGGGTTGCGTGATGGTCTTTTCAGCCCACGGTGTCTCACCGGCGGTGGTGGAGGCTGCAAATGCCCGCAATCAACACACCATCGATGCCACCTGTCCACTGGTGACCAAAGTCCACAAAGAGGTTCTTCGCTTTGAAAAAGAGGGTTACGACATTCTGCTGGTTGGCCACGAGGGCCACGAGGAGGTCGAGGGAACCGCTGGAGAGGCCCCACACGCCATCCAGCTAATCGATGGCGATGAGGACATCCAGAACGCCAAGGTCAAGGACCCAGACAAGGTCATTTGGCTCTCCCAGACCACCCTGTCTGTTGACGAGACCATGGAGACCGTCGTGAAGCTGCGGGAGCGATTCCCCAAGATGCACAACCCACCAAGCGACGACATTTGCTACGCAACACAGAACAGGCAGGTTGCAATCAAGAAGGTTGGGGCCGAGTCAGATCTAGTGATTGTCGTGGGATCGGCAAACTCCTCAAACACTGTGAGGCTGGTTGAAGTTGCGCTGGATGCAGGTGCCAAAGCCGCATACCGGGTGGACGACTCCTCGGAAATCAAGGACGAGTGGTTCGAAGGGGTTACTAGTGTCGGCGTCACATCAGGCGCTTCGGTGCCAGAGGACCTGGTCGAAGAGGTACTCGATTACTTAGCCGAAAAAGACTTCGGCGATGTCAGGACAGTAACCACTGCCGAGGAGGACATCCAGTTCTCCCTGCCAAAAGAGCTTCGCAAAGACCTCAAGGCAAGCAGCAGTAGCTAGGGAGCAGTCATAGATGGACTCCCTCGGCAGACACGAAGACTACGGCCAAGAATCTCTTGATGAGAGCCAGTTGGACACTAACCCAATTGAACAGTTTCGCAACTGGCTCGTTTCCGCGGAAGAGGCTGGCATCTATGAGCCCAATGCTTTTGTGCTCAGCACGATAACGAGCGCAAACACACCAAGTTCTCGAACTGTGCTCTTGAAGGGCGTTGAAGACAACGGCTTTGTCTTTTTCACGAACTTCTCCTCTCGCAAGGGGCAGGCAATTGAACAGAACCCTCACGTGAGTGCGGTATTTGGTTGGTATTCGATATACCGCCAGGTCTTGATTGAGGGGAGAGTGGAGAGAGTTTCGGAGAGAGACTCGGAGGAGTATTTCCACTCCAGACCGCACGAGTCTCAGGTCGCGGCGTGGTCATCGAGGCAGTCTGAACCAATTGAGTCCCGCAGCATGCTTGATGAGCAGTTCGATGAGGCTCTGAAGAGGTTTGACGGCCAGGTTGTCCCCAAACCTGATTATTGGGGCGGCTACCGGATTGTTCCTAGTCGAATCGAATTCTGGAAGGGAAGGTCGAACCGCATGCACGACCGGATTGCCTTCTCAAGGACCCCTGAAGCTGAGAACTGGAAGGTTACTCGGCTACAGCCCTAGATCTGTTTGCTCTGCCTACCAGCTCGATTGACCGGCTGAACCCAGCTGCTTTGCAGCCTCCACTACCCTTGCAGACATTCCTGCCTCGGCCGATTTACCCCAGTTTCTTGGGTCGTAGGTCTTCTTGTTACCAACCTCACCATCGATCTTTAGAACGCCGTCGTAGTTTTTGAACATGTGGTCCACGATTGGCCTGGTGAAGGCGTACTGGGTGTCAGTATCGATGTTCATCTTGATTACACCAAAGCTGACAGCGTCCGCTATTTCCTTCTCGGTGGAGCCGGAGCCTCCGTGGAAGACAAGATCAAATGGGGACTCTTTGCCGTACTTCGAGCCAACCTCGCGCTGGATTTCCTCCAGAAGCTCTGGCCTCAGTTTCACGTTTCCTGGCTTGTAGACGCCGTGAACGTTTCCAAAGGTTAGAGCTGCTAGGTAGCGACCGTTCTCGCCAAGGCCGAGTGCCTCAACGGTTTGCATGCCATCTGCGACTGTGGTGTAGAGGTGCTCTCCCATGCCACCTTCGACACCATCCTCCTCGCCGCCCACAGCGCCAACCTCAATCTCCAAAATGGAGCCGACGTTCTTCGACTTCGCCAAAAGCTCTTTTGCAATCTCGAGGTTGCGATCCAGTGCAATCGCACTGCCGTCCCACATGTGGGAGTTGAATACAGCCTCGCCACCTGCCTTCACCTGCTCTGCGGAGATATCCAGGAGCGGCCTGACAAAGCCATCCAGTTGGTCTTCTGCACAGTGGTCTGTGTGGAGGGCGACCTTGATCTCGAAATTCTTTGCGACCTCGCGCGCGAATGCTGCAAACGCTAGTGCGCCAGAGACCCTGTTCTTTACGGTAGGGCCGCTCCAGTAGTCGGCGCCTCCGGTTGAAACCTGCAAAATGCCATCACTACCGGCCTCCTGCAGGCCTGCAAGAGCAGCATTTAGAGTCTGTGAGCTGGAAACGTTGATGGCTGGATAGGCAAAGCGCTTGGCCTTTGCCCTATCCAGCATTTCTGAGTACTCGGCGGATGAAACTACTGCCATTTTGTGCCTCCTAGGCCTGGGCGGGTTCGCCCAAGGGGCGGTTTCGATCGGGGTTGAGGTCAACAGTTGCCTCAACAAGATTTTCAATTGACTTCAGGCCGCTGGTTGGCTGCTGGACCTTGGCGGCACCCCACTGCACTGCTGCCGCGATTCCGCCGGCCACGTCGAATCCGACGCCATAAGCTCCGGGCTCAGTCTCATTGGCTGTCACTGCAGATAGGAAGCCTGCGATGGTGGAGTCACCTGCACCCACGGTGTTGATCACCTTCACTGGTGGCGTAAATGCGTGAATCGCGTGGGTCTTGGTAACGGCAACGATGCCGTCTACGCCCATGGATGCCATGATCAGGTCCACTCCCCAGTCGTTTAGGGTGCGGGCAGCATCAATGACGTCGCCAAGAGTGTTCATGTCCTTACCAACACACTCAGCAAGCTCGTGAGCATTGGGCTTCATCACGGTCGCATTGCCCTTCTGGGCCCAGTAGCGAAGCGGGTCTCCAGAGGTGTCGAGAATTACCTTCACGCCAAGTCTCTGGGTTACCTCAAAGAGTGGCTCTAAGTCGATTACCTTGTCGGTCTCGATGATCTCGGGGTGAGCCCCAGCCACAACCAGCCACTTGGCCGAAGTGTCCAGAAGAGTCTTTTCGGTGAGGCTGATAACTGCATCCCAGTCTTTTTGGTGCAGGGGTCTTGGGTGCTCGTTGATCTTGGTGGTCGGGCCATCGTATTCAACGACCGTGGTCGAGACTCTAAGGGTGCCATCGACCCAGAGTGGAACCAAAAAACTAGAAGACCCGGTTCGCTTCAACACTGCCGGGTCGGCGTTGCCGATAGGAACAACGCCTGGAGCTGGAATCTTGGCAAGCTGCAGACCGCGGGCAACGTTAATGCCCTTGCCTGCAAGCTCTTCGCCGACCTCATAGGCTCTGTTGACACCACCCTCAACCAGGTTCTTCACAAAATAGGTGCGATCCAGGGTTGGGGAGGGGGTGAGGGTGACAACAGGTGATTTCTGGTCAGCCATCATGACTCCTTGGATGTGAGTGAAAAAAACGACACTCACATCGTTGTAGGCGCCATGCCCACTATAGCCAAATAACTACTTATCTTCGCTCTCGTCAAGCTCTTTCGCTGTGATGGCATTTGGCCCCTGCTCAATCAGCTTGGGGCTTTCAATGGAGTCAATTCCCAGCTCGTTTTCGTCTAGATCGTTGAGCTTTCTTGCGGTCACCAGCATTCTCGTCTCAAGCGATGAGACAAAGCCGTTGTAGCTCTTGACGGTGCTGGTGAGCTTGTTGCCCAGGTCTGCCGCCATTGCGGCTACCTTGCCCACTCTTTCGTAGAGTTCTCTACCGAGCTTGATCATCGAGCGCACCTGCGACTCATCTGCGTTTTGGCGCCAGATGTAGTTGATTGTCTTCAACACTGAGAACAGCGAAACCGGAGAGGCAAGCGCAACGTTTTTCTTGAAGGCGTACTCCATCAACGCCGGGTCTTGCTCCAAAGCTGCAGAGAGCAGCGACTCGCTGGGCACGAAACAGATCACGAAGTCCGGAGATGTATCTAGCCCCTCCCAATAGGCGCGTCCAGCAAGCTCGTCGATGTGTCCCTTTACCGCCTTAACGTGCTCTGCGAGCAACTTCTTACGCCGCTCCAGCTCTTCGCCACCTGCAAGCTCAGAGATAGTGCTGGCCTCCTGGTACTTATCAAATGGAACCTTGGAGTCGATGGCCAGCGCCTTGCCTCCGGGTAAGTTGATAACCATGTCTGCCCTGCCGGACTTATCGCCGGTTGCGATGGTTGCCTGCTCAGAGAAGTCAGCGTGTTTGATAAGACCAGCTAGCTCAACCAGTTTTCTAAGCTGAGCCTCGCCCCAGACTCCCCTGAGGGAATTTGAACTGAGAGCTTGCGAGAGCTGCTGAGTCTGCTTCCTCAGATTCTCGTCGGTTTCGATGGCGCTCTTGAGCTGCTCGGAGATAGTGCTGAACTGCTCTACTCTCTCGCGCTCCATGCGCTGAACGACACTCTGCATCTGCTCTAGCTGTTGCTTCACCGGCGCCAGCTGCACCAGCACCTTGTTTTCCTGATCCTTCTGGCTCTGCGAGTTTTTGGCAGCCTCATCGGCCTTCGCCAGCTGGCTCCTGAGCTCATTCTCGGTTGCCTCCAGCGCGGCAAGCTTTGCCAGCACGGCAGGGTCAGAGCCTGTGGCCTTGCGTTTTGCGTAGCGATAGCCAACAAGAGCGCCGACAACCAGCCCCAGCCCTAGGCCATTGAGCACAAAAAGCAGAGTTAGATCCATAGCTGCCAGTATTGCAGTGGGGTCAGACAACTAAGGTTTGCAAACGCTGGTTCGTGCTTCGAAGCAGCCCCTCGAGGTCTTCAACCTCATGACGCTTTGCCATGTGCATCACGATCCTCGCGCAGGCATCTGCGTCCGCAAGTGCGTCGTGGTGCTGAAATTCCTCATGTCCAATTGCGTAGGCAACGGCATTTAGGCGGTAGCTCTCTAGGTTGTAGGTCTTTCTGGACATCTTCAGGCTGCAGCCGTAGCTGAGGTTTGGAAGGTCAAAATTCACCGCTGCGGCAGAGGCCTTGAGAACCCTCATGTCAAAACTTGCGTTGTGGGCAATCAGCGGCAATCCGTCTGTGAAGAGCAGCAGTTCCGGAAGAGCGTCAAGCCACTGGGGAGCATCGACAATGTCATCGGGTTTGATGCCGTGAACGGCGATGTTGCCAGCGTGGAAAAAATTGTTTGGAGATGGCGGCTTGAAAAGCATCGAGAGCGACTGCGTAATTTCTCCGGCCTCAACTCTGACCAAACCAACTGCGCACGGAGAAGCTGGAGAAGAGTTGGCGGTCTCAAAGTCAATCGCCACGAAGTCCAAAGCCACAAGCCAATTATCGGGCAATAGACTTTCGCGGTGGCCCTAACTATCGGAATCGTCGGACTGCCCAATGTCGGCAAGTCAACCCTTTTCAACGCACTCACCAAGAACTCTGTGCTTGCAGCAAACTACCCGTTTGCCACCATAGAGCCCAACATCGGTGTGGTGAATCTTCCCGATAGCAGGCTCGACCGGCTAAGCGAGATCTTCTCCTCGGAGAAAAAGGTGCCCGCTCCGGTTTCGTTTGTGGACATCGCCGGCATTGTGCGCGGAGCTTCCGAGGGCGAGGGTTTGGGAAACCAGTTCTTGGCCAATATCCGTGAAGCAGATGCGATTGCACAGGTGGTGCGCGGGTTTTCTGACTCCGACGTTGTTCACGTGGACGGCAAGGTTGATGCGAAGAGCGATATCGAGACCATCAACACCGAGCTGATCCTGGCCGACATGCAGACCCTAGAAAAGGTAAGGCCGCGCATCGAAAAAGAGGTCAAGACCAAGCGCAACGATCCTCAGGTGCTTGCCGTGATTGATGAGGCGATTGCCGTTCTAGATGGCGGGAAGCCCCTTTCACTCTCGGGCATTGACATGACCCACCTCAAGGAGTTTGGCCTGTTGACCGCAAAACCCATTTTGTTTGTCTTCAACGTCGATGAGGGCGTGCTTTCGGACAAAGCGAAGTTAGAGGAGCTAGCTCAGCTTGTGGCGCCCGCGGAGGCGGTATTCCTGGACGCCAAGGTCGAAAGTGAGCTCATTGACCTAAGTCCTGAGGACGCCAGCGAGCTGCTTGCCTCTCTGGGGCAAAGTGAAAGCGGCCTGGACCAGCTGGCGAGAATCGGATTTGCCACCTTGGGGCTTCAGACCTACCTCACCGCAGGACCAAAGGAAGCCAGAGCCTGGACGATTCGTAAGGGCTGGAAGGCCCCACAGGCGGCCGGAGTGATCCACACCGACTTTGAAAAAGGTTTTATCAAGGCAGAGATTGTTTCCTATCAAGACCTGGATTCCGCAGGTTCGATGGCAGAGGCCAAGGCACAGGGCAAGGTCCGCATGGAGGGTAAGGACTACATCATGCAAGACGGTGACGTGGTCGAGTTCCGCTTCAACGTCTAGGAAATCTCGGGCATCGTAGAGCGCTTAGACTTGTCACATGCCCAACAATCTCATCCGTCTTTCTGTGACCGATGACATTGTTAGTTGGTTTGATCAAACGGGCCCAATTCTCTTCTACGCCGCAGTCTTTGGCCTGGTATTTGCGGGTACAGGGCTGTTCGTCGGTGCCTTCATTCCCTTTATTACGGGAGACTCGTTAGTCTTCGCGGCTGGTCTGGTGGCAGCGGCCAATCAAGACAGCATCAACATCTTTGTGATGGTGGTTGGTGTTGGCATCGCCGCTTGGCTGGGCGATCAGGTTGGTTACACCCTTGGCCGGCACTACGGCAGGCCCTACCTAGACAAGCGCAAGGGAAAGTGGCTCAAGAGTGCCATCGAAAAATCTGAGGTTTTCTATCTCCGCTATGGCTGGTGGTCGATAGTTGTTGCAAGGTTTGTGCCCTGGGGGAGGGTCATCATTCCGGCGCTCGCCGGAATATCGAAGATGAACTACTACAAGTTCTTTAGCGCCAATGCAGTGGGTGCTGTGCTGTGGGGTTCGGGCCTAACTCTTGCCGGCTACTTCACCTATTCGATTCCCTTTGTGAGAAACGCGACCTACGCGATTGCAATTGTTGTCATCACACTGAGTCTCATTGCTGGCATCAGAACCTGGAGAGAAAACAGGACTAGTTCTGAATAACTAGCTCAGCAAGCTCCTCGCTCTTTTCCGCCCTGTAGAACTCTTCTTCCTGAGCGGCCCAGACACCCCAGTGCTCATCAAACCTGCCACTATTTCGCTCGGTGAATCTCTGGCGGCGGGTGGCATCGTCTGCTGAAATCCAAATTGTGAGCGATGCCATCGGCGCAGATGCTTTGGATAGCGCTCCACAGCCCTCGACGATTAGGGCCGTGCCACCCGAGAACTCCCGGAAGCCGTTTCCGGCTTCGCCGGTTGCGCCTCGGCATCCCTGCTCCCAGTCCCAAATCTGCCAACTGGCCTCTTTGCCTGCGCTGATTGGCTCCAGGATCCTCTCTCTCGCATAGACGCTGCCTGCGATAAGGCCCTCCCAACCTGGATAGAGGTCATCGAGCCGAACAATTCGCGCTGCCTGTTTGTTTACTGCGAAGTAGTTTTCGGCCAGCTTGGTGGCAAAAAGAGACTTCCCTGAGCCCGCGCGGCCATCGATCAGGACAATGGGCGTGGGCAACTTGGCGGAGAGCTCTAAGAGCCTCTCTGAAGCCTGTTTGAGGCCTGAGTCAAAGTCCACTGCCATAACCCGATGAGTCTAATTCGGCGCCTTGTTGGCCAACTGCCAATAAACTAAGCCGGGCCTGACATGGGCTCCCAAAACCTAGGTATTAGATGACCCAATCGAATCAGGCCCTGAGAAATCTGGCCATAGTTGCCCACGTTGACCATGGAAAGACCACTTTGGTGGACGCCATGCTTCGCCAGACCGGCTCATTTGCCGCCCACGCTGCCGTTGATGAGCGTGTGATGGACTCCGGTGATCTCGAAAAGGAAAAGGGCATCACCATCCTGGCCAAGAACACCGCGGTGACCTATTCAGGTTCCGCATCGAAGGGAAATGCGGTCACCCTAAACGTTATTGATACCCCTGGCCACGCCGACTTCGGCGGCGAGGTTGAGCGCGGACTATCAATGGTGGACGGTGTAGTTCTCCTGGTGGACGCCTCCGAGGGCCCTCTTCCGCAGACTAGGTTCGTGTTGCGCAAGGCGCTCGAGGCCTCGCTTCCGGTGATTTTGCTCGTTAACAAGACTGACCGCAGCGATGCGCGCATCGATGAGGTCGTTGAGGAGAGCCACGATCTTTTGCTCGGACTAGCGTCCGACCTTCACGACAGCGTCCCGGACTTGGATGTCGACGCAATCTTGGAGCTGCCGGTTATCTATGCATCCGGCAGGGCAGGCAGGGCCTCGCTCAACAAGCCTGAAAATGGCGAACTGCCTGACAGCGAAGACCTAGAGCCGCTGTTCGAGGCGATCTTGAAATACATTCCGGCCCCAAAGTTTGAAGAGGGAGCGCCACTACAGGCGCACGTCACCAACCTAGATGCCTCACCGTTTTTGGGAAGGCTTGCGCTACTGCGTGTTCACAACGGCACAGTTCGCAAGGGTCAGCAGGTTGCGTGGGTCAGGCAGGACGGTAGTCAGCAAATGGTGAAGATCACCGAGCTACTTGGAACCAGGGCGCTCGAGAGATTCAGCATCGACAGCGCTAGCGCTGGAGACATTGTTGCGGTGGCAGGCATTGAGGAAATCACCATTGGTGACTCACTTTGTGATCCAGAGGATGTTCGCCCGCTGCCAGGGATAAGCGTCGACGAGCCCGCGATCTCGATGACGGTTGGAATCAATACTTCTCCAATGGCAGGCCGTGCAAAGGGTGCCAAGATCACAGCAAGGCTTGTCAAGGAGAGATTGGACCGCGAGCTCGTTGGAAACGTCTCAATTCGAGTGCTACCAACCGAACGCCCGGATGCTTGGGAGGTTCAGGGCAGGGGAGAGCTAGCACTGGCAATCCTGGTAGAGCAGATGCGCCGCGAGAATTATGAGCTGACCGTTGGTAAGCCGCAAGTAGTCACGAAGAAGATTGATGGCAAGCTTCATGAGCCCGTGGAGGAACTCACTGTCGACGTGCCAGAAGAGTTCATGGGCGCTGTGACACAGCTCTTGGCTGCCCGCAAAGGCCGAATGCTTCACATGACCAACAACGGAACCGGTTGGATTCGAGTCGAGTTCAAGGTGCCATCACGAGGACTCATCGGATTCCGCACCGAGTTTTTGACAATCACCAAGGGCTCCGGCATCGCCAATGCACTGAGCTCGGGCTATGAGCCTTGGTTTGGCGAGATCATCACCCGCAAGTCGGGCTCAATGGTTGCGGATCGCGCAGGTAGTGCCACCCCATACGCCATGATCGCACTTCAAGAGCGCGGCAGCTTTTTTGTGGAGCCGGGCACCGAGGTCTACACCGGCATGGTTGTTGGTGAGAACTCCAGGGCTGACGACATGGACGTCAACATCACCAAGGAAAAGCAGCTCACCAACATGCGAGCATCCTCCGCCGACAGCTTCCAGGGACTGACCCCTCCAAGAAAACTCTCTCTCGAGGAGAGTCTGGAGTTTGCCCGTGAGGACGAGTGTGTTGAGGTCTCGATTGACGCAATTCGCATTCGCAAGGTTGAGCTTGATGCCAACGTCCGAGCCAGAGCCACCTCAGCAAGGAAGCGCGCGAGCGAAAACTAGAGGGTGGCGTCGATTAGGTAGATGTCGCTCGGATTGTTTCGCGATCTAGCTGCTCTTTCGCGAGCGACTATTGCATCCTCGTGACCCTCAGTTGAGCCCTGCTTGCCAATTGCGACGACGCAGATGACAGCGTGCTCACTGACGTTCAATAGCTCAATAATCTTCTCGGGCACGATGCCTCCCATAAAGTGAGCCTTGAGGCCCATGCTCTCAACCTGAGTTACCAGCTGGCTGGCGGCTAACCCCACATCAAAGTAGGTTTCGGCCATCTTGCGGTCTTTGCCTTCGAAAGTCTTCGCTGCCAGCACCACAGCGAGCGCAGAGGCATCTGGGGCCCAGGTCTGGTTGAAACCAGTCAAGCCAGTGCTTGCGATTTTTTCGAATAGCTCGCTACCGCGAGTTAGCAGAACCAGCTTCCATGGCTGCTGGTTCGAAGAAGAGGGAGCCCAGCGAAAAGCTTCACCAATACTTTCAAGCTCGGCCATGCCCAGGTTGTGCTCGGGGTCATAGATTCTCGGGCTCCAACGATCTCTCACTAAGGGGTGAAGGTTGGCGGTTGTGTCGGCAGGCTTTTGGACTATTTCGTGGTTCATGGTGCTTAGTCTAGGGGTACTAGACAAGTATTCAAATTTAGGGTGGTTCAAGGTCCGCTTTGGCGCTTGTTGATTTGCTAAAGCCACTTGCGACTACGATTGCGTGGTGACCCAAAAAGGCCTTGTTCTATTCTCCCTTGCGGGCATTTTTTGGGGACTCCCTTACTTTTTTATTGCGCTTGCTCTCGAGAGTTTTTCCACCCCTTCTATCGTCTTTCTTAGGACCTTTTTAGGCGCTCTAGTTCTCATTCCCTATGCCGCACTTACTGGGGGTCTGAAGCCGGCCTTGAGGGCATGGCCCTATGTCTTGGTTTTCGGTGCTGTGGAGATGGTTGGTCCCTGGTTTTTGATTACAGAGGCCGAAAAACACATTTCCTCAGGACTTGCGGGTCTGCTTATCGCCACGGTGCCGTTTTTCGCGGTTGCCGTGTTGGCTATTTTTCTCAAGGACCGCAAAGCGCTGAAGCTGAAGCCGCTCTCGGGCATGATCATCGGGTTTATAGGCGTCTTCACTCTGGTCGGGATCGACTCTGTGACAGGAGCTGTGAATCCGCTCTATGTTCTGATGGTGGTGCTTGCGGCAGTCGGATATTCGATCGCCCCGATTGTTGCCAACATCAAGCTTCACGACGTGCCATCGGCAGGGGTAATTGGTGTGAGCATGGCTTTTGTAGCGATCGTTTACTCACCTTTTTCGCTACCTCAGCTCCCTAGCGAGCTATCAAATGCCACCACCCTGAGCCTGATGGCGGTGGTGGTGCTGGGACTTGTGTGCTCGGCTGCTGCGTTCGTGATTTTCTTCAAGCTGATCAAGGAAGTAGGGCCGGCGAAGGCCACCCTGATTACCTATGTGAACACCGCTGTCGCTCTCTCGCTGGGCATCATTTTCCTAGGGGAGCAAATCACAATTGGCCTGTTGGTAGGCATCCCTCTAATCACCATTGGATTAGTCCTTGCTGGCGGCAGGGAGCGAGAACCTGAGCTGTCGAAGGCTGGCTAGGAATACCTAAGTCTTCGGGCTGTTCTCACTAGCATGCGAATTGCTCTCCTGCTAGCTTCCCTGCTTGTCCTGACTGGATGCGCTTCTAGTGAGCCTGCTTCCCAAACTCCCGTTCAAACCACTGAGCAAGTTGAGGCTAGTTCCGGTGCGGATGAGGAGACCCAAGAGCTATCGGATGAAACCGCTGAGGAAGAGCCTCAAGAGCAGGAATCTGACGGGTCGGGTGAACAAGACGGAGAAACCGCAGAGCCAGAGGAGTCTGAGTCAAGCGAAGAAGACTCACGAGACGACGAGCAAACAGAGGACGAGGCAAGCGAGGATGAGTCTGAGTCGGATGAGCCAGCCGAGGAGAACTCGGAAGAGCCGCAGCCAACCCAGACTGCAGAACCAACCCAGGATCCTGAGGAGAGTGTCAACGGCTTCACCCTCGCACAGGTTTCAGAGCGTAACTCTGCAGCCGAGTGCTGGGTCGCAATTGATGGTGGCGTCTACGACCTAACCCAGTGGATTCGTTCTCACCCAGGAGGCAGTGGAGCGATTCTCAACCTCTGCGGAAAAGATGGGAGCGCTAGCTTCACCTCCCAACATGGTGGCCAGGCCAGGCCTTCCAGCACTCTAGATGGCTATTACCTAGCTCCACTTGTTGGCTAGTTATATAAGTGAATTTTTTGCCTTAACTGCAGGTAAACACCTTCGGTTCCTTAGAATTTTGGGCGTGGCACTGTCGAGCAAGATGTATGTTCCGCAGGGCGTTCAAATGCCCTGCGTGAACTTGGCGGCTGATGTCGATCTCGATGATATTCATCCGTGGGCGGCGGATTTAGATACCGCGCAAAAAATGGTTTCCGAGGGCACCGCTCCTTCGTTGTTTTACTTTGTGGAGAACGCAAAGCAGCTTGAGAAGAAGGCCGGGAAGCTAGCCAAGCTCTGGGAGCAGAAGATTAACTTTTGGCTTTTCTACCCAAAGGCCCCCCACCTGCAGACTGACCTTTCGAGGGATAACACTTGGAAGCTGATGAAGCAGCACGGCATGCAGGGCACCCGTCAGGTTGGAATTGATGCCAGGTGGAGCTGTATGTATTTCAAGAACACCGGGAAATCAGATTACGTAGAAATCGTCCCCGGTTAGGTTCAGCAGCCTGGCGTTGACGCCTACGGCCACCGTGCCATTGGGCATGTCCTTGGTGACAACGGCGTTTGCCCCCACGGCGCAATCGTTGCCGATGGTTATCGCGCCGATCAACTTTGCTCCAGCTCCAATGATGACCCTGTCACCAACGGTGGGGTGGCGCTTCACCGGGTCAAGCGTCTTGCCACCCAGAGTCACACCGTGATAGATGAGAACATCGTCACCGATAATTGCGGTCTCTCCAATGACCACCCCAACCCCGTGATCGATCACAAAACGCTTACCGATTTCAGCCCCTGGGTGGATCTCAATTGAGGTCCAGAGTTTTGCCCAGTTCGAGAGCATGCGAGAGAGAATTCTGAGTTTGAGCTTCCAGAGCCGGTGAGCGATTCGGTAGGTCCAGATTGCGTGCAGCCCAGGTGAGGTGAGGATGAGCTCGAGAGCGCTCTTGGTTGCCGGGTCCCGCTCCAGGCCGGCCCTAATGTCTTGTGAAATGCTCAACTCTTTGTCTGGTATTCCTCTTGCAGGTCGCGGTAGAGGGTAGATGACACATACCGCTCCCCAAACGACGGAACTATCACGACGATGATTTGACCCTCGTGCTCCTTGCGATTGGCGACCTCTCGCGCTGCCCACAAAGCTGCTCCCGACGAGATACCTGCCAAGATGCCCTCCTCGGCGGAGGCTCTCCTGGCGAAGTCAAAGGCCACCTGGTTTGGCGCGCTGATTACCTCATCAAAGCTTGAGGTGTCGAGAATTGGCGGGATGAAGTTGGGGCCGATGCCTGCAAGCGGGTGGCCTGCGGCTTCTCCGCCGGTGAGCAGCGGGGACGCGGCCGGCTGAACCGCGTAGCTCTTGATCTTGGGGTTTAGCTCCTTGAGCCTGAGGCCGGTGCCGGTGATGGTGCCACCGGTTCCGCTACCTGCAACAAACGCTCCGATCTTGCCATCGGTATCGCGCCAGATTTCTTCGGCCGTGGTCTCGCGGTGAATCTTGGGTCCAGCTGGATTTTCAAACTGCCGAACCATTACGGCGCCCTCAATTGTCTTACCTAGCTCCTCGGCCTTTGCGACCGACCCCTTCATTCCCTCGGCAGCTGGAGTCAAGATGAGCTCTGCTCCGTAGGCGCGGATAAGTATCTTGCGCTCTAGGCTCATCGAATCTGGCATCACGATGATGGTGCGGTAACCCCTGGCAGCGCCCACCATGGCCAGAGAGATTCCGGTGTTGCCGCTGGTTGCCTCGATGATGGTGCCGCCGGGCTTTAGCTCTCCTGAGCTCTCTGCCTCGTTGATCATCGCGATACCGAGGCGGTCCTTCACAGAACTTGAGGGGTTATAAAACTCGAGCTTTGCAAACACCTGGGCAGGAGCGCCATCGGTGATCTTGTTTAGTCTCACAAGCGGCGTATTGCCAAAGACTTCGGTGATGTTTTCGTAGACGCGCAAGCTGTTTCTCCAGAGTTTGGTTCAAGGAAGTGTAACTTCGTGCGTCTGGTTTTCTTCCTCCATTACAAACAATTACGGACCACTCCCAGTCAGCTCGCCAAGTTTTACCTAACTCTGACTAGCCTCTAGAGCGATGAGAGCCCTAACAAAAACAGTTGCCGGTATTGCAGTACTTGGACTGCTATCTGGTTGCAGCGCAGATCAGGTAATTAGAAGCGGCGCAGATGCTGCCGCCTGCACGGCACTTGAGGGCACTCTCGAATCGGTGGCCAAGGCCTATAAAGACGGAGTTGTTGACTCAGGGGTGCTGGACCGGGTTGATGAGCTCATTGGAGACCAGGTGGACGTGCTGTTATCCTCGGATTTTGCTGCTGAGGTGCGTGAGCTCGGCGATGCCTTGGCGCAGTCCGATGGTGCCCAGGGTGCCCAGCAGCGGGTAGATGATGCATTAAGTGCAATAAGCGCTCGTTGCAACTCTGTAGGGGTAAAGCTCGACTAACTCAGTTCGTCGTCCACAAAGTTGTGCTTAGCAAGCTGGAGTCCGGCAATGCTGCTGCCTGCGGCCACCACAAATAGCAGCCAGAGCGTTAGCTCCCAGCCACCTGTAACCTCGCGGAAGATCCCTACCAGAAAGACCATGAGTGTCGCGAGGGTATAGCTCACTCCCTGACCGAAGGCGCTTACCGCCAACACCGTTGCACGGGTGCGGGAGCGAAGGTTGAAAAGTGTTAGAGCTAAGGGGAACATCGTGGGTCCAAGCCCTAGGCAGGCCACGAACAGCCATGCCAAGGAAGTAGGACCAAACAGTAACCCCAGTGCACCAATGGAGCCCATGGTCGCGGAGAAGTAGACAATTAGCGAGTGAGACCTCTGGTACTTATCCGCCAGCACCGGAACAATAAGCGACACCGGCAGTCCCATGATGGCAAACAGCGCGAGCAGCGAACCGCCCTCAAACTCACTGGCTCCAATGTGTTCGATAAGCAATATCGGTAGCCAGGCAAAGGACACGTAGCCGAACACACTCGTCATGCCCTGCACGACCCCAATCGCGAGTGCTGTTGGTGATCGCCAGATTGCCTTCTGACCCTCCAGTTTTGGCTCCTTGACCTCCTTGGTCGAGTTTGCCCTGATGGCAAGCAGTGGAAGTAGCGTCAGGGCCGCGAGTAGGGCCCACTGGCCAAGCGAGAGTCGCCAACCCGCAGCTTCAGCCACCGGAACCGCGAAGAAAGAGCCGCTCGATGCCGAGATCGCAGTCATGGTTATGTAAATGGATGAGATCTGACCGATGCGGTTCGGGAAGTACTTCCTAACCAGTACCGGTAAAAGCACGTTGCCAACGCCCATGCCCAAAAGTGAGAGCATGCTGCCAACAAAGAGCGAGGTCGAGTCCCAGGCAAGTGCTCTAAACAGGTGGCCGGCAATGATTGCCAAAACGGTAATTACGAGCGTTAGTTCAACGCCGTAGCGCCTGGCAGGTCGATACGCCAGCGAGGTTGAAATGGCGAACGCAAGTGGCGCTGCAATACCTAGCAGCCCGATGGTCACAATCGGAAGCGCAATGTCCTGCTGGATGTAGTTCACAACCGGAGACAGCGAACCAACCGCGGTCCTCAGATTCAGCGCGAGCAGAACAATTGCCGCAAGCGCAAAAAGCTTCTGTGTTCTAAGTGGCATCTCAGCCAAGAATTTCTAGAAACTGCTCGTGCATCAGGCCATTGCTCGCAATAACCGCACTGCTTTCATCGCTCAGCTCACCATCTAGGGCCGTGAAACGGCCCCCAGCCTCTAAAACGATCGGAACCAGTGCCGCGATATCGTAAATCTTGAGATCAGGCTCAGCTGCCATCTCAATCAATCCTTCGGCCACATACATGTAGCTCAGAAAGTCGCCAAAGGCCCGGTCTTTCCAGACCCTGCGCGAAAGCTCGGTGAGGCGCTCGGCTTTGCCAATCGAGTCCCACTGCGAGATTGAATTGAATGACACGTAGGAGTCCTCGAGGCTTGCCACCTTAGAAACTTCCAAGCTGCGCTTACTGCCGTCGATGTTTTTGGTGTGAGCTCCAGCTCCGCGCTCGGCCCACCACATTCGACCAAGAGCCGGCGCCGACACCACCGAGAGCTTTAGTTCGCCATCAACTCTTAGAGCAATCAGTGTGGCCCAAATTGGCAGGCCTCTGAGAAAGTTTGCGGTGCCATCAATGGGGTCGATAATCCACTCGCGAGAGCCTGCCGCAGAACCAAACTCCTCACCGATTACCGCATCAGTTGGGCTGTAGTCGGAAATCATGTCCCTGAGCCGCTCTTCGACAGCCTTATCGGCGTCTGTCACCGGAGTCCTATCGGGCTTGGTCTCCACCTTGAGGTCAAGGGCGCGAAAACGTGAGAGCGAAATCTCGTCAGCGCTCTGAGCCAGCTCAAGCGCGAATTCAAGGTCCTTACTCATCACTGCCAATCTACCGAGCCGAGTCCGGCCACAAGCCTCCGGAATGAGTCCAACCTAAGCTCGGTCAGCTTTCCTTCCCGCAGGGCCTGATCCAGCGCGCAGTCATCTGCTGGGGGCATGTGTGAGCAGTCTCTCGGGCAAGCCTCGGCCGCCTCGCTGAGGTCGCTGAAGCCCCGGAGTATCTGGCCAGCGGATATGCCGCTGAGTCCGAAGCTGCGAATCCCAGGGGTGTCCACAATCCAGCCGCCTGAGACCTTGATGGCGATGGCCGAAGAGGAGGTGTGCTTTCCCTTACCCGTTAGCTCATTCACAATTCCAGTTGACCGATCGGTGTTTGGGGCAAGCTTGTTTATAAGCGTTGATTTACCAACTCCGGAGTGGCCTACAAACACCGAGGTGTGGTCCACGAGCGCCTCCAAGAGTCGCTCGGGTAGTGGTTGGTCGCTGCGGGTCTGAATGATCTCGAGTTCCACTCCGGCAAAGCCGGCAATGAAATCGGCAGGGTCGCTCACATCACACTTGGTTACCACCAGGATTGGCTTGAGGCCGGCGTTATAGGCGGCAACAAGGTAGCGGTCAACAAGCCTTGGCCTGGGTTCGGGATTGGCAGCAGCCATCACTATTACAAGCTGGTCTGCGTTTGCAACTATGGTCTGCTCGACCTCTTCACCATCCTCAGCAGCCCTGGTTAGCACGCTCGAGCGCTCGTCAATAGTCACGATTCTGGCGAGTGAGCCCTTGGCACCGGTGACATCACCATCGAGTGCGACCCGGTCGCAGGTTACGCAGCCGTCTTTTCTGAGTTCTTTGGCGAGGGTGGCTGTGACTTCAACACCCTTGTCCGTGATGACCTTGTAGCGGGCGAGGTGAACCTGGGTGACCATTCCTCGAGGGGCATTTTCGAAGCTGGGACGACGCTTAGTTCTCGGTCTCGATCCCTTTGGATTGGGGCGAACTCGGACGTCGTCCTCGTCGAGGTCGTGCCTATTCTCTGGTTCGTAGAGCCAGCTCACCTAAGACCCAACATCTTCTCCCACATGCCAACAAAGTCCGGAAGCGTCTTAGAGGTGGTGGCAATGTCATCAACTACTACCCCCGGAACCACTAGCCCGATAATTGCTCCCGCGGTTGCCATTCGGTGATCTTCATAGGAGTGCCAGGTGCCACCAGTGAGGTTTCCCGGACTAATGGCGATGCCATCCTCGAGCTCGGTTGCAACGCCACCCAGAGAATTTATTTCGGCAACCAGGGCAGCAATGCGATCGGTTTCGTGGCCGCGCAGATGAGCGATTCCAGTGAGCTTGCTTGGGGTGCTGGCAAGTGCGGCGATGGCAGCAATTGTGGGTGTCAGCTCTCCCGCAGCCGAGAGGTCAGCATCGATCCCGTTAATGGTTCCCGTTCCAGTGAGAGTCAGGGTTCCCTCCGCCAGTGAGACATTAGCGCCCATCTCACTGAGCAACCAGGCAAAATCCGCACCAACCTGGGTGGTCTCCGTGGGCCAGTTTGGAATCCTTACGGTGCCGCCGGTAACCAGCGCCGCAGCTAGAAAAGGTCCAGCGTTCGATAGGTCTGGTTCAATCTGGACCCTGGCACCAGCAATTTCGCCCGGTTCCACTCTCCAACTAGAAGCCGAGGTCTGACGGGCAGTAACGCCTCTGCCGGTCAAGGTTGCAAGAGTCATCTCGATGTGGGGCATTGAGGGAAGGGTTGCGCCAGAGTGGCTTAGCGTTAGGCCACCGCTGAATCTGGCTGCGCTCAGCAATAGACCAGAGACAAACTGCGATGATGCTGAGGCATCAATACTAAGTTCGCCACCTGGAACCTCACCTTTGCCAACGACCGCAAAAGGCAAAGCCTTGCGCTCATACTCGACTCTCACGCCAAGACTTTCTAGAGAGTCAATTGTGGTGATCATTGGCCTGCGCCTTGCAGCGGCATCGCCATCAAATTCGATGCGCCCATTTGCTAGCGCTGCAACAGGTGGCACAAACCTCATTACTGTTCCAGCGAGACCGCAGTCGATACTTGCGTCTTGAGAACCGGTGCCAGGAGTTACCCGGAGGCTCTCTCCGCTGGGTTCAAAACGAGCACCGAGCTTTTCGAGAGCCGCAATCATGAGCCTGGTGTCTCTCGAGATCAGCGGGTCGATAAGTTCAGAGGGCTGACTCGCTAGCGCGGATAGCACCAGCTCTCGGTTGGTAAGAGACTTGCTGCCAGGAAGCGCCACGGTCGCGTCAAACCCAGCTGATGTGGGCGCTGCGTAGCTAACTGAGGTTTCTGGCACCTCACAAAGATACCTTTTAGCGCCCTGAAATGCTCCCGGTATCCCACAGACCCCGTGAGCGGGCGCCTTTAGGTCAGGGTAGAATTAGCAGTAATGAGTGGCGATAAGAGCGAGAAACTAGTTACCTTCGAGCAGCAAGCCCTTCCCCTTATGCCACAGCTATACGGAGCTGCGCTGCGCTGGACCAGAAACCCATCGGATGCCGAGGACTTAGTCCAGGAAACCTTTGCCAAGGCTTTTGCTGCCTGGGATAAGTTCCAGCAGGGCACAAACCTAAAGGCATGGCTCTTTAGGATCATGACCAATACCCACATCAACCTCTACAACAAGCGCAACAAGGACCAGGCCAAGACCGCTTTAGATGATCTAGAGGACTGGCAGGTGGGTTCGGGGGAGTCGGTAACCTCCAGCACAAACCGAAGTGCGGAGCTTGAGGCACTGGATAATCTTCCCGCGAACATAATTCGAGAGGCCATGGACCAGATCCCTGATGAGTTCCGAATGGTCGTTTACTACGCGGTAGTAGAGGGTCTTCCCTATGCGGAAATAGCCGAGGTTATGGACACTCCGGTGGGAACGGTGATGTCCAGACTGCACCGCGGGAAGAAATTGCTGAGAACTTTGTTGCAAGATTATGCAAGGCAAGAAGGCTACGACGTGAGCGAGAAGGAGGAATCGTGAAGCAAGTTGATTGCGAAGACGTCAAGCGCAACGTTCACGAATACCTGCACTCCGCCATGGTCGAGAGTGAGATTGAGGTAATCACCGCTCACATCGCTAACTGCGACTCCTGCGAACAGCACTACGACATCGAAGTGGTTTTCAACCAGGTTATTCAGCGGTCTTGCGATGAGGCTCCAACCGAGGAGCTAGCTGAGCGCGTGATGCGCAGGCTGCGCGAGGCACAAGATCACGACTGATCTTCCTCAGTAAGCCCCAGCCACTCAAACCATCCCCGATTTAGCACAAGCCAGGCAATTAGCCCGTAGCCAACCTGGCCCGGCAGAGTCCTTGGGTGGGAAGTTACTTCTGAGAGCCAGCCCTCATGGTCTTTAAGCGGGTTGAAGCAGTCAACGTATTTCACCTGTCTGCGCTTTACGACGTCGTAGAAGCCTGCGTTTAGGTGGTCCACCTCTGCGTCATACTCTGGGTTTCCCTTTGGGGTTGGCCCAACCACAAAAGTCTTAACCCCTTCGCGCTGGGCATCATCAAGCAGTGAGGCGAGGTTCAGCCGAGAGCGGGAGATGGTAGTGCCGGCCTCGATATCCTTGGAAGAGAGCGCGACAACTAGGTAGTTTTCGCTATCTGGCGAGAAGCGCTTTAGCCCCTCGGACTTCCAGCGTTCCAGAAGCTCGCCAGTACTCTCATCGACCATTGCGAGCGGGAAAAAGGCAACATCCTCGCCCTTTGGGAGCCTTGCCTGAACTCGGCCTAGCCAGCCCAGACCCTTTGGGTCGCCGGCTCCGGTGAGAAGCTCGTCTCCGAGGATGACAACCCTTATCGAGCGCAAAGGCTAATCCCCAAATGCCCTTGCAATAAGGTCGGCCTGCTCGGCAGCGTGGCGCTTGGCAGAACCGGTTGCCGGAGAGGCCGATGCCGGTCTCGAAATGACCTGGAAGTTGATCCCGTAGCGAGGCATGAAGAGTCCCATGTAGCTCCATGGGCCTTGGTTCGCAGGCTCATCCTGGACCCAGCGCAGCTGGGCACCAGGGAACTGCTCGATAGCCTTCTTCATCTCTTCTACCGGAGTCGGGTAGAGCTGCTCGAGACGAACTATTGCGGTGTCGCCGGTGCCACGCTTTTGGCTTTCTGCCAAGAGGTCCCAGTAGACCTTGCCCGAGCAGAAGAGAATGCGCTTTACGTTTTGTGGCTCAAGCCCCTGCTGGTCATTGATAAGCGGCAAGAAGCTACCCGAGGTGAAGTCTTCGACTGACGACGAGGCTGCCTTGAGCCTGAGCATTGACTTAGGGGTGAAGACAATGAGCGGACGCTTTGGCTTGGTGTAGGCCTGGCGCCTGAGCAGGTGGAAGTGGCTCGCAGGTGTGGAGGGCTGTGCAACGGTCATGTTGTTTTCAGCACAGAGCTGCAGGAATCTCTCAATTCGTGCGGAGGAGTGGTCGGGGCCTTGACCCTCGTAGCCGTGGGGGAGCAGCATGACAAGCGAGGACTGCTGCATCCACTTCTGGTCTCCTGAGGAGATGAACTCATCGGTAATCGTCTGAGCCCCGTTTACGAAGTCTCCGAACTGGGCCTCCCATAGCGTGAGAGAGTCCGGCTCCTCCACCGAGTAGCCGTATTCGAAGCCGAGGGCTGCAAACTCGCTGAGTAGAGAGTTGTAAACCTGGAACCTTGCCTGCTGCTCAGATACGTAGCTAAGCGGCATCCACTCCCGACCGGTCTCGCGATCAAAGAAGCTGGCGTGACGCTGCACGAAGGTTCCGCGTCCTGAGTCCTGACCTGTGAGCCTGACGTTGATGCCCTCCAGAAGGAGTGACCCAAAGGCGATTAGCTCTCCAAATCCCCAGTCGATGCCACCCTCGCGGCTCATCTCGATGCGCTTTTGGAGCAGCTGAGCAAGCTTTGGGTGAACAGTGAAGCCCTCGGGGGTGTTGGCGTGAGCGTTGCCGATGGCCTCGACAACCTCCTTAGCGACTGCGGTTGGACGCACCAGCTCCTGCTTCTCGCTGGCGGTGGTGCCAATTCCAACTGGGCGCTCTGGCAGCGCCACAGGCTGGCTCATTGCCTCGTGAACCTCAACAAATGCGTTCTCGAGCGATCCCTGGAACCGGGCGTTGGCCTCGTCGAATTCCTCCTGGGTGATGTCGCCTCGACCAATCAGGTTGTCCATGTAGAGGGTTCTAACGCTGCGCTTAGCCTCGATGAGGTTGTACATCATCGGCTGGGTCATCGAGGGGTCGTCGCCCTCGTTGTGGCCACGACGGCGGTAGCAGACGATGTCGATTACTACGTCCTTCTTGAACTGCTGGCGGTAATCGAAGGCAAGCTGCGCCACCCTCACAACCGCCTCTGGGTCGTCGCCGTTGACGTGGAAGATTGGTGCCTGAATGCCTTTGGCGAAATCTGTTGAGTAGATCGAGCTTCTCGAGTCCTTGGGCAGGGTGGTGAAACCGACCTGGTTGTTTACAACAACGTGGATGGTGCCGCCGGTCTTGAAGCCATCAAGCTGAGAAAGCTGCATGGTCTCGGGAACCACGCCCTGTCCCGCAAATGCCGCATCGCCGTGAACCAAGATGGGCAGCACTGGGAAGTTCTCTGGGTTTCCAAGCTTGTCCTGCTTCGCTCGAACGATTCCCTCAAGGACCGGGTTTACGGCCTCAAGGTGAGAGGGGTTAGCGGCTAGTGAGACCTTGATCTGGGTGCCGTGGCCTGAAGTGAACAGGCCCTCTGTCCCAAGGTGATACTTCACGTCACCAGAGCCCTGAACGCTTCTGGGGTCGGTGGAACCCTCGAACTCGCGGAAGAGCTGAGAGTAGGTCTTGCCGGCAATGTTGGTTAGTACGTTGAGTCTTCCGCGGTGAGCCATGCCAATTGCTGCCTCTTCCAGTTCGGCATCAGCTGCTGCCTGCAGAATCTGGTCCAGGGCTGGAATGAGAGACTCGCTGCCCTCCAGAGAGAAGCGCTTTTGGCCAACAAACTTGGTCTGGAGGAAGGTCTCGAAGGCCTCTGCCTCGTTGAGCTTGTTCAGGATTCGGAACTGCTCTTCCTTAGATGGTTTCTTGTAGGGCTGCTCGAGTTTTTCCTGGAACCAGCTGCGCTCCTGAGGATCCTGGATGTGCATGTACTCAATGCCGATGGTGCGGCAGTAGGTGTCGCGAAGGATGCCAAGGATGTTGCGGAACTTTGCCTTTACCCTGCCACCAAAACCGCCTGTCTTGAAGGTTCGGTCAAGGTCCCAGAGGCTGAGGCCGTAGTTTCTGATGTCTAGGTCTGGGTGCCAGCGCTGGCTGTATTCAAGTGGATCCACATCCGCAATCAGGTGGCCGCGAACACGGAACGCGTTGATGTACTCCTGAATTCTGGTGTTCTTTCCGGACTGATCGGCAAGGTCCCAGTGGAAGTCGCTGACCCAGACAACAGGGGTGTATGGGATGCGCATATCGGCGAAGATCTCGTCGTAGAAGCTGCGCTCGCCGAGCAGGAGCTCCTCCACGATCTTGAGGAACTCTCCGCTACCTGCACCTTGAATGACCCTGTGGTCGTAGGTCGAGGTGAGGGTAAGAATTTTGCCAATGCCCTGCTCCGCAAGCTGGTCTTCGCTCATGCCCTTGAACTGGGCGGGGTACTCGAGAGCTCCGACGCCAATGATTGAGCCCTGTCCCTTGGTCAACCTGGGGACAGAGTGAACGGTGCCGATGCCACCGGGGTTAGTGAGAGAGATGGTTGTTCCCTGGTAGTCCTCGGCGGTGAGCTTGTTGTCTCGGGCTCTGCGGACAATGTCCTCATAGGCGGAGACAAACTCTGCGAAGTTGAGCTTTTGGGCACGCTTGATGTTCGGGACCAGGAGAGCTCTGGTGCCATCGGGCTTGGGCACGTCGATTGCTAGACCAAAGTTCACGTGTGGGGGCACTACCGATGCTGGCTTGCCATCGACCTCGTCATAGAAGACGTTCTGTCCAGGAAGCTCTTTGAGGGCCTGGATTACCGCGTAGCCGATTAGGTGTGTGAAGGAGACCTTGCCACCACGGGTGCGCTTTAGGTGTGAGTTCACCACAATGCGGTTATCGATCAGCACCTTTGCCGGAATCTGACGGACACTCGTAGCGGTAGGAACGCTGAGTGAGGCATCCATGTTTGAAGCCAGAGCCTTGGACATGCCTTTGAGGATTGTTACCTCGGGCTGCGCCTCTTCCTCTTCGACGGTTGCAATCGGAATAGATCCGGTTGCGGGCAGGTCCGCGGGAACAGGTGCGGTCGCGGGGGAGTCGTCTGTGGTTCTTGCCACGGGGACGGTAATTGCCTCGGTGGCAGGTGCCGGAGCAGCGGGGTCAAACTTGCTCACGACCGTGGAGTCGGTGTCGATAACAGTTATTGACCCGGTGGTTGGGTCAGAGTCTTCTGTCACAGAAGCGGCTGGTGCTGAGCCACCTGTCTGCTGGTAGCGCTCAAGAATTGGGATCCAGGACTTATCCACGGAATCAGGATTTTCCTGCCACTTGGCATACATCTCGGCAACGAGCCATTCGTTTGCCCCGAAGTCAGACCCAGAATTGCCATTATCGCTCGAGGACAAGGGTTCCCCTCTTGGTAGAAAGCTTGCGAAACTCCAACAAGTCTAGCCAATCGGGAGGTTATAGTGTTTCTTGAAATGGAGCTTGATAGACATAGGCCGCGGGTGATCGCTTGAGCGATTACCTGCTCTTAGTTTTTGGTGTCTTGCTGGTTCTTGGCACCGGCCTTTTTGTCGCTAGTGAATTCGCGATTATCAATGTCGACAAAGTCGACCTTGAGTCTCGAAAAGCAGGCGGTGAAAAGGGCCTTGAACTTCCCATCAAGGCTGTCTCAACGACTGCAACCCAGCTTTCATCGGCTCAGCTGGGCATAACACTGACTACCCTGCTCACAGGTTTTGTTGCCGAGCCAGCTCTGTCCAGGCTCCTGACACCTTGGCTGAGCAGCTTTGGGTTGGATTCGAGCACCATCTCGGCCTTGGCGGTGGTGCTCGCAATGACCATTGCGACCGTTGCCAGCTTCCTAATTGGTGAGCTTGTGCCTAAGAACATGGCACTTAGCGCCCCCAGAAAAGTATTGAAGCTGGTTGCGGCCTTTCAGCTCGGCTTCACGTTTGTTTTCAAGCCGCTCATTGTTTTCTTGAACAACAATGGCAACTGGTTCGTCAGAAGATTCGGAATCGAACCAAAAGAAGAGCTTTCTGCTGCAAGGACTGCAGAAGAGCTTGCCTCTCTGGTCAGGCGCTCTGCGATGCTGGGTTCCCTGGAGTCCGACACGGCCAAACTGCTTGAGAAGACACTCGGCATGAGCACGCTGACCGCAAGCGACATCATGACTCCAAGACCCAAGATGCACTCTCTAGAGCGCGAGCAGAGCAGCGCGGACTTGGTCACCTTGGCTCGCGCATCGGGCCACTCCAGATTTCCGATCCTCGGCGACGATGCTGACGACATTATTGGTGTCGCGCACCTAAAGCAGGCCGTTGCAATTCCGCTGGAGCGCAGGGCGAATGTTCCCGTTACCGCCGTGATGGTTGAGCCGGTGAGAGTTCCCGAGACTATGCCGCTTGACAATCTCATTCTGCACCTTAGAAACCGCGGGTTGCAGTTTGGAGTTGTCGTAGATGAATACGGCGGAACCGCTGGCATCGTGACCCTGGAGGATGCTGTCGAGGAGTTGGTCGGAGAGCTAGCCGATGAGCATGACCGCGCAAAGGCTCCAATTCTGGCGGCCTCCGATGGCTCGGTTACTTTTAGCGGGCTAGCAAGGCCCTCAGAGCTGAGGGAGGTCGGGCTCGAGATAGCTGATGACGAGGACTACGACACAATGGCTGGCTTTGTTATGGCAGAGCTTGGAAAGATCCCTCAGGAGGGTGACCTGGTTGAACTTCCAACCGGGCAGCTTCGAGTTATCCGCATGGATGGCAGGCGCGTAGACCGCATCAAGTACTCGCCGGAGGTGACAGATGGCGAATGATCTGATGGGTCTGGTTTGGCTCGTTGTGCTACTTGTAATGAGTGCTTTTTTTGTTGGCAGCGAGTTTGCGGTCATCTCTGCTCGCAGAGCACAGATTGAACCCAAGGCCGACGAGGGAAACAGGTTTGCCAAGATCACCCTGAAGGCCATGGAGCAGGTGTCACTCATGCTGGCAACCGCCCAGCTCGGTATTACGATTGCGGCTTTGCTTCTGCTTGTGATTGCTGAACCAGCAATTCATCACCTAATGGAGATTCCGCTGGGCGCACTGGGTCTCGACTACCAGACCACCTCAATCGTTAGCTTTGTTATTGCCCTGATGGTAGTTACCTATCTCCACGTGGTGCTCGGTGAAATGCTGCCCAAGAACATCGCGATATCAATCCCGACCTCGGCGGCACTTGTTCTAGCACCACTTCTCTACGGCGTTGCGCAGGTTGTGAAGCCGGTGGTGTGGCTCATGAACCAGGTTTCAAATGGCATCCTGAGGATCTTTGGCTTTGAACCGAGGGATGAAGCGAACACTGCATTCACCCTCGATCAGGTCGAAGACATTGTCTCCGAATCGCGCAAGCACGGCACTCTCGAGGACTCTTCGGCAACTATCTCCAACGCATTTGAATTCACGGAAAAAATAGTCGGGGATGTCACCCACCCGCTTGCCGAGCTAGTAACGCTTCCAACCGACGCTTCTCCGGCAATGCTGCAGGAGGCAGTTGCCGAGCATGGCTTTAGCCGGTACCCGGTAAAGAATGAGTACGGAGACCTGATTGGTTACTGGCACATCAAGGACGCGCTGACCGACGATGAAACGAAGTTTTCTCTGCCGCTTGCAACAAAGAAGCTCCGCACCATGATCTCGATTCCAGACAGCGCAGAGCTTGAAGATGCGCTTGCTCAGATGCGGAAGACCGGTGCTCACATCGCAAGAAGCTTCTCCTCGGATGGCAAGATCACCGGGTGTTTGTTCCTCGAGGACATCATTGAGGTCTTAGTCGGCGAGATCAAAGACGCCACCACTAGGCGCTAGGGAATCTTCCCCGCTCGTACTGAACCGGCCATTCAATTTCATCTCCCAGCTCATGGGCTGCGCGGAGTGGGAAGTAGGGGTCTCTTAGGAACTGCCTGGCAGCCAGGATCACATCTACCTGCCCGGACTGCAGTATTGCCTCCGCCTGCTCACTTGTGGTGATCTGGCCCACTGCCGAGACGTTTGCGTTTGTTGCCTGCGAGGTGGACTTGCTGAAGTTGACCTGGTAACCCGGACCGGTTGGAATCTTGACCCCTGTTACTAAACCGCCCGAGCTGATGTCAAAGAGATCAGCACCTGCTTCCCTGGCCCAGATTGCCACCTGGTTGGTCTGTTCTTGGTCCCAGCCGCCTTCGACATAGTCGGTTGCGCTGAAGCGAACCATCAGCGGCATGCCATCTCCAACCTCCTCGCGGACACTCGTCACAATCTCGAGCAGCAGCCTCGCTCGGTTTTCGAGAGTGCCGCCGTATTGATCAACTCGCTTGTTGGTTATCGGAGAGAGGAACTGGTGGATTAGGTAGCCGTGTGCTGCGTGAATTTCTAGGGCATCGAAGCCAGCTGCAACCGCCCTTCGCGCTGCGCTTCGGAAATCCTCAACCAGTGAAGCAATCTCTGCGGTTTCCAACATTCTTGGGGCGCTGTAGCCCTCAAAGGCAATATCTGTTGCCGAGTAGCTCTGCCAGCCGCCATCAGCTATTGGCACCGTTCCAGTTCCGGACCAGGACCGATAGGTGCTTGCCTTTCTGCCGGCGTGAGCAAGCTGGAGGGCACTTACGGACCCTGTGCTTCTAATGAAGTCTGTGACTTTCTTCCAACCCGGAATCTGTTCATCGCTCCAAATCCCTGGGCACCACGGCGAGATTCTTCCCTCGGGATTTACCGCAGTAGCTTCTGCCATGACTAGGCCTGCGCCACCGATCGCCCTTGCGCCCAGGTGAACCAGGTGCCAATCTCCAACCACACCGTCTTGGTTCTCGCACGAATACATACACATCGGAGATACCCAGAGTCGGTTCTTGATTTCAAGAGACCGAATCTTGATGGGGCTAAACAGCATACTCATTTGTTGAGCTTTCCAAGTTGAGGCCAGGCCAGCACAATAAAGACACCCAGCAGTGATCCCCAACCAATTGCAAAGTTCAGTGGCACCGCAAGGGTCAATAGGCCAATGATTGAAGGTCCGGCCAGGCCGCCGATGTAGGTGATTCCAACCACGCGAGCCATGTTCCTGCCGGAGTGAGAGGCTTCACCGATCTCGCCGCCGGCTGCGAACAGCTGTGGCACGACACCCGAAATGCCAAGGCCAAGAAGGAACCAGAAGAACAGCGATACTTCGTAGCTCGGTGCGATTGACTGCAGCCCAATGGCTACCGCCGCGGCCACAGAACCCCAGACAATTACAAAGCCTCTTCCCTTGGCCGCAACGATGCGGTCAATAAAGATTCGTCCCAGAATCATTCCGACGTTGAAGGCGGCTAAACCCCAGGCAGCACTCGATGCCGTAACCATTTGGACATCTCGCAAATAAAGAGCTGACCAGTCGTGTGCGACTCCCTCGATGATTGCTCCGGACGCGCTCATTAGGCCGGCAAGAATCACAAATCCAAGCACACTCCGGTTGGCCTTGCTGGCTGCCTTTCCGACGCTCTTCTCTTGAGAGCGATCAACGTTTGCCTTATCGGGCAATAGCCAGCTGGCCATAAATAACCCAACAACGCTGAGGGTGATGCCAACAACGGGCAGGGTCTGAGATTGGCTAAAGCCAGCCGAAATAGTTGCAAACCCGAGGGCTGCGCCGGCTAGCCCTCCCACGGACCAAAACAGATGAAAAAAGGTGAAGATCGGCTTTTTGTTTTCCTTATCCACCTGTATCGCGGCACCATTCATAGCGACGTCAACCCCGGCGATGCCAAAGCCCAGCAGCAAGATGGCAAGACCCAGAGAAACTACATCCTGAGCAAATGCGGGACCGAGCAGAGAAAGGCCAACTGCAACACCGCCGACTCGTGTCGCGGACTTACTGCCGATGTGGTCGATCATCCAACCAAATACCTGCATGGCAATAAAGCCCCCGAGGCCACTGAACATCAGAAGTGCTCCGAGTACGGAGTAGTTGATGCCGACAGTTCGCTCAATAAGAGGAATGTGGACTGCCCACAGGGCTAGGGCGGAGCCTCCGGATACGAAGAAGAAGGAGACTGCGATCTTGGAGCGGAGTAAATTCACAGGCTCCACTCTAGGACTCGATAAGCCCCTTAAGCCTGCTACCAACCTCTTGAATCTCAATCAGGAAGCCGTCGTGACCGAATTCGCTCTGAATCACCTGTAGCTCACCTCCATAGAGTTCGCCTGAGATGTGCTCGGCAATGATCTTCTGTCCCGAAAGCGGAAACAGCCGGTCGCTATCGAGGCCCAGCACCAGGGTTCTACAGGTGATCTTGGATAGCGCAGATTCGACGCTCTCTCGGTCTCTGCCAACATCGTGGGAGTTCATGGCGTTGACCAGAGTGATGTAGCTATTGGCATCAAATCTGCGCACAAACTTATTGCCGTGAAAATCTAGGTAGCTCTCAACTGCGAACTTGCCGCGCTCGGTCAGCGGGCTCACCTGAGACTGCCAGGTTCTTCCAAACCGCTCATTCAGCTCGGCGGGGGAGCGGTAGTTCAAAAGTGCCATGCGCCTGGCAAGAGCAAGACCCTTGTGCGGTCCAAAGCCCGGTTTTGCGTCGTAGTACCAGCCAGCTGCAAAGTTGCTGTCAGAGCGAATTGCCTCGAGCTGCACTGTGTTGAGAGCTATCTGGTCGCTAGTTGAAAAAGGCGGAGCAGCGAGTACTGCCAATCGGGCAATGCTCTCTGAGTTCTCAATCGCCATCTCTAGCGCGTGCATACCAGCCATCGAACCGCCAATGACGGCGTGCCACCTAGAGATACCAAGCTGCTCTGCAAGCAGCTCAAAGCTTCTCGCCTGATCTCTGATGGTGAGCTGCGGAAAAGCAGGTCCGTACTCGCGTCCGTTTTTATCCAGTGAGCTCGGTCCCGTGGAGCCCTGGCAGCCACCTAGAACGTTGGGTGTAATGACGAAATACTTGTCGGTATCGAGAGCAAGACCTGGGCCAATTAGCCCGTTCCACCAACCAGCTGTCGGGTGGCCATCGCCTGCATTTCCAGAGGTGTGGCTATCTCCCGTTAGGGCGTGCAGAACCAGAATTGCGTTGGAGCGCTCTGGGTTTATCTCTCCCCAGCTCTCATAGGCGAGTCTTGCTCCTTCGAGCCGGCCGCCGGATTCAAGGTCGAGATCGAAAACCTCGGAGAACTTGCGGTCTCCGACTGGGTCTCCCACTAGCCAGGCGCCTGTTGCGGGTGGCCTTCCTACTAACTGACGACGCTGCTCCTCGGAGATGAACTCCGAGGGAGCAGAGTCTTCAGATATCTGGAAGTCCATTTATTTTGCGGCAGCAAAACCCTTCTGCAGGTCAGCGACGATGTCATCGTAGCTCTCTAGGCCAACCGAGAGCCTTACCAGTCCGGGGGTGACGCCGGTGGTGGCCTGGTCGGCCTCGCTCAACTGAGAGTGAGTGGTTGAGGCCGGGTGGATAACCAGAGACCTAACATCTCCAATGTTGGCAACGTGGCTGTGCAGCTCGAGTCCGTCAACGAACTTCACTCCAGCGTCAATGCCTCCCTCAATTTCAAAGGACACGATCGCTCCAGCACCCTTGGGCGCGTAGGTCTTGTGAGCCTGGTGGTAGGGAGAGCCAGGTAGGCCTGCATAGTTCACGCTCTTCACCTGAGGGTGAGCCTCAAGCCACTGCGCTACCTTGCTGGCATTCTCGACGTGGCGCTCCATTCTCAGGCTCAGTGTCTCGATGCCCTGGATCAGGGAGAAGGCGGTATCGGGGGAGACCGCAGCACCTATGTCCCTGAGCAGCTGCACTCTTGCCTTGATGATGTAGGCAATTGCGTCACCTAGGGCATCGGTGTACACGACGCCGTGGTAGCTCGGGTCTGGCTGGGTAAGACCGGGGAACTTGTCCGACTTTGACCACTCGAACTTTCCGCCGTCCACGATCGCACCTGCAACTACCGTGCCGTGACCACCTAGGAACTTGGTGGCTGAGTGCACCACGATGTCGGCACCGTGCTCAAGAGGCTTGATTAGGTATGGGGTCGCCACGGTGTTGTCGACGATTAGCGGGACTCCGTTTTTGTGGGCAACGGTCGCAACCTTTCTAATGTCGAGAATCGAAACCTTTGGGTTTCCGATGGTCTCGGCAAAGAAGAGCTTGGTGTTTGGCTTTACCGCCTGCTGCCACTCGTTCTCGTCGTCCTGGTTCTCGACGAAGGTGACCTCGATACCAAGCTTGGCGAGCGTGTACTTGAAGAGGTTGTAGGTTCCGCCATAGAGCGTGGAAGAAGAGACGATGTGGTCGCCAGCCTGGGCAATGTTGAGTACCGCAAAGGTCTCAGCTGCCTGACCGCTGGCAAGCAGCAGGGCTGCTGTGCCACCCTCCAAAGCTGCGATGCGCTTTTCCGCAACATCTTGGGTTGGGTTCATGATGCGGGTGTAGATGTTGCCGAACTCGGCTAGTCCAAACAGGTTACGAGCGTGCTCGGCCGAGTTGAAGGTGTAGGCAGTGGTCTTGTAGATAGGCACTGCACGTGCGTTGGTAGCTGGGTCGCTCTCGGCGCCGGCGTGGATCTGCTGGGTCTCGAAGCCCCAGTTTGCTGCATCAGTCATTTCCGTCTTTCCTTGGGTAAAGAAGTAATTGGTAAAACTATGAAGGATTGCGCATCGACGGGCAATCTTGCAGGTAACAAGAGGTAACTTTAGCCCAGGTGCTCCATTGCAAGCGAGACCAGTAGGGAAGAGCAGAGCGGCAGCACGGAGTCATCAAATGTAGCCTTCGCCGAGTGGTTTGTCGGTGCTGTTTGGTAGTCGATCTCGGGCGGGCAGGCGCCAACGAAAACAAATGCTCCCGGCACCTCCGCAACTATTGATGCAAAGTCCTCGCCCCCTGCGATCGGGTTCTGCATCGGAACATATCCCGCTTCACCCACAAGGCTCTTTGCCACCCTCTCAACCCTTTCGACACTGGCTGGATCGTTCATCAGCACTTTGGTGGCGCGTCCGAATTCGACTTCAGCGCTCAGGCCAAACCCGTCTGCTATCGAGTGGATTAGTTTGGGGGCCAGTTCGTGAAGCTTTTTGGTGTTTACCTCGGAGAAGGTTCTGACGGTGGCACCGAAGCTTGCCGAGTCCGCAATGACATTGGTGGTGGCATCGTCGCCAGCGCGGATCCAACCGACGTTGAGAATTACCGGGTCGAACTGATCGAAGCTTTTATTAATTAGGTTCTGCAGTGCAGTTATTGCCTCGACCATCGGGGTCACAGGGTCTTTGCTGAGCCAGGGCATCGAGCCGTGACCGCCGGAGCCGTGGAAGGTGACGTGCAGGTCACCGGCAGATGCCATCAGCGGGCCCGGCTTGCAGGCAATCGCACCTAGAGGTAGCGAGGTGAAAACGTGCAGGCCATAGGCTGCAACGGGCCTGGAGCCCGTTAGCTCGAGCATGCCCTCCTCAATCATTACGTCGGCGCCGTGATGACCCTCTTCGCCCGGCTGGAACCAAATCAGCACATCACCATTGAGCTCGTCTTTATGACTTGCCAGAATCTGAGCTGCGCCTATGGCGCCTGCCATATGCAGGTCGTGACCGCAGGCATGCATGAAGCCATTAGTTGAGGCATACTCCAGCCTGGTCTCCTCTTCAACTTTGAGGGCGTCCATATCGGCTCTGAGTAAGACGGTTGGTCCAGGCTTTCCGCCGCGGATCACAAGAGCTATCGAGGTCAGGTCCTTGCCGAGGGTTATCTCTCCGAGGCCTTCGATCGCCGAAAGGATTCTTGCCTGAGTATTGGGTAGGTCCAGGGCGAACTCGGGGATTTGGTGCAGCTCTCGCCTAATACCGATAAGGGTTTGGGCCCATCCGGCCGCTTCCGCCAGCAAGGCCTTCGAATCAAGCATCTTTGCTCCTTAAGCTCTGCACTTATCTTCGCACTTTTACTATTAGCTCATGCTCGATTCCATCCACCCGTCCTGGCAGCCCCTCTTCGATGAGCAGGCTGGGGTTTTGGATGAGATTCTGTCTGCTCTTCCCAAAGAAGGAATCACACCTAAAAGGGAGCGGTTGTTTAGGGCTTTTGAGCATGCTCCTGAGCACTATCGAGTCTTGATTGTTGGTCAGGATCCGTATCCAAATCCCCTCCACGCAACTGGCCTTGCATTTGCAGTCCCAGAGGGAACAAAGCCGCTGCCTCCGAGCCTTAGAAACATTCTTTTAGAGCTTGAGAGCGATCTTGGAATAGTGCGCGATGGCTTTATTGAGAGCTGGTCTCTTCAAGGCGTGATGCTGCTCAATCGCCACCTAAGCACACTGGAAAATCAGACGGCAGCCCACGTCTTGCTTGGTTGGGACCTTTTCACCGCCGCCGCTTGCCGCTACCTAGTAAGAGCTAACAAAGGCAGGCTGGTTGCGATTTTGTGGGGGGCGAAGGCGCAGGAGCTTGTTCCGGAACTTGGTGCTGCAAAGGTCATCAGCTCTCCGCATCCCTCTCCGCTTTCCTCATACCGAGGGTTCTTTGGGTCAAAACCTTTTTCTGGTTGTAACAAAGCACTTCTAGAGTTGGGATGTGAGCCGATTGATTGGAGCCGCTAGTGGTTGATTCCGAAACCCGGTGGCGACTGGTTCGCAAACTGAGGCAGAACCCCGAGGAGCCTCAGACTCCGGTGGTAATTCGCGATGCTCTCGAGCAGGATATGCCGCAGGTTAGGGACATCTACAACTTCTTCATTCAAAACACCGTCATCACCTTTGATGACAAGCCCCTTGACCTTGGCTACTGGCAGGACATCTACCAGCTACTGACTAAGAATTCGCTGCCCTTCATAGTGCTCGCAAGGGGAGAGCAGGTGTTGGGTTTTGCCTATGTTGCACCCTGGCGCCAGAAGACCAGCTACCTAAAGATTGTCGAGAACTCCATTTACCTGGCGGCCGCGGCCACCGGCAAGAAACTCGGCAGCAGGTTATTCGCTGAGCTAATTGAGCGCTGCCGGCAATCGGGCATCAAGGAGATCATTGCGGTCATTGCCGACCGCGGGGCTCACGCCTCAATCGCCCTGCATAAGAAGCATGGCTTTTTGGAGCAGGGCCACCTCGCGGATGTGGCGGTGAGGTTTGGTAGGCCAATAGGCAGCTATTTATATTCGCTGAAGCTCTAGCTCGCTACCAATACCTCTTTGACCTTTGAGCGCAGCAGTTGCAGCTGCTTTGAACCAAGACCCTGAGAGGTTATGACCACATCGGCTGTGTCGAAACCGGCAAAGGAGCTAAAGCCCTTGACCCCCCACTTCGAGTGGTCGGCTAGAACCACAAACTTTGCACTGCGCCTGATCACCTCGCGGTTGGTCTCTGCCTCCACGAGGTTTGGCGAGCTAAAGCCAAACTCCGGGTCCATGCCGTGGGTTCCCATGAAAACAATGTCGAGATTGAACCTCGAGAACACCTCACCCGCGATGTTGCCAACTAGGGAGTCGGTTGGAGTCCTAACTCCACCGGTCAGAACTACAGTCTGGTCAGCCCTGGGCTTTTGAGCGAACAGGTCTGAAATCGGGACCGAGTTTGTAACGATGGTTAGCGAGGGCACCTCTCGCAGCCTCTTTGCCAGCGCATAGACCGAGCTGCCTCCCATTAGGGCAACCGCCATTGCAGGCCTTACCATTTCGGCGGCTAGAGCTGCCATGGCATCCTTGGCGGCCTGCTCCTTCATGGAGTTTGCTGCAAACGGAGGCTCGACGGTCGAGGAGAGTGTGTTGGCAGTTACTCCGCCATGAACCTTGTCGACAAGGCCTTGGGCTGCAAGAGCCTCGACGTCCCTGCGAATTGTTACCTCGGAGACCTCTAGCGCTGCGGCAAGATCGGAGATACGCCTGGCACCTGAGGTGCCTACCTCCTCCAAAATCCGGGCTTTTCGCTGCGCTGCGAGCATTGTTTTCCGCCTCCTGACTAAAAAAGATAACTAGGTTTTTGCGAATTTGGCTGTTTTGTTACTAACGGAATGATTACTTTTGTCGTTTTTATTTCGAAAAGTTTGGGATTATTGCCTAAGTTCGTTCATACCTAATCATTTGGGTTCAGCAGTGGGTCCAACATCAGTGACTGGGTTCGGGCGAGCGGACAGGCGCCTGGCCTCGGTGGGGCGCTGATAATTGAATAGCAATTGAGTAGTTACTGGGCGGAGTCTTTACTCCGCCCAGTAACGCATTCAAACTAGAGACAACGAATGTTTCGAGGTAGGTAAGTGACTCTCCCCAAGACCGCCAGCATTGCCCAGGCAGGCACTCAGGTCATTTTTGATTTTTCATCCTCCACCCCCCAGATCCTGCACTGGGGCAGTGACCTTGGGAATCAAGCGGTCGATCAGCTCAGGGCCGCAAGCGTTCAACCCGCCGCTCATGCGGAGCTAGATGAGCACCACTTCGAGGGCATCTGGCGAGAAAACGCTCGCGGCTTTATTTCGCGTCCGGCGCTTTTGGGCCACCGCTTAGGTAAGGACTTCTCCCAGCTCTTTGAGCTTGTTGATGTGGCTTTGACGGAGTCCTCCATGGTTGCCACCAGCAGAGACGAGCGGGCGGGTCTTGAGGTCAAGGCAAGTTTCGTTTTTGTCGGTTCTGGTGTTTTGGAGATTCGCCAAGAGGTTAAGAACCTAGGGAGCGAGAGTTACTCGCTTGAGGCTCTCGAGGTGTTCCTGCCGCTACCTGACAGTGCTTGTGAGTCCATGGATTTTGCAGGGCGCTGGGTGAAGGAGCGTCAGCCACATCGCAGGCAAATCCAGCCTGGGACTTGGGTTAGGGAAGAGCGCGAGGGTCGCTCGAGCCATGACTACACGATCTTGCAGCTTGCGATGACCAAAGGGGCGAATTACCAGCTCGGAGAGGTGTGGTCGATGGGCGTTGGGTTCTCGGGGAACTCTCGCCACTCGGTTGAAAGACACCAGTCCGGGAGAACCTACATCTCTGCTGGTGAGCTGCTGCTTCCGGGAGAGGTCATTCTCGAAGCCGGTGAAACTCACAGTGCACCTAGCGTCTATGCGATTCACTCCGCAGAGGGTATCGACGGCATCTCTGACCGAAGCTACAGCTGGCTCAGGGGCAGAAAAGAGCACCCTTCAAACATCAGGCCCAGGCCACTTACTTTGAACGTTTGGGAGGCTGTGTATTTCGATCACAACCTCGAGAAGCTCACTGAGCTTGCCGATGTCGCTCAGGCGATTGGCGTTGAGCGCTTCGTTTTGGACGATGGTTGGTTTGGCTCGAGGCGAGACGACACCAAGGGTCTTGGTGATTGGCAGATGTCCAATGAGGTTTGGCCGGAGGGTCTCGGGGCTCTCATTGAGAAGGTCAAGGCCTCGGGAATGGAGTTTGGGCTTTGGTTTGAGGGGGAGATGCTCAACCCCGATAGCGATGTTTATCGGGCACATCCGGATTGGATTCTCAAGGTCGGAGACCGCGTGCCACCGGAAGGCAGACGGCAACACGTTGTTGACCTTACAAATCCCGACGCATTTAGTTACATCCTCAAAGCGGTCGACAAGGTTCTCAGTGACTATGACATTGCCTACATCAAGTGGGATCACAACAAGTTCCTGCTTGAGCCCGCGAGCAATGATCGCCCAGCTGTCCACAAGCAGACCCTGGCCATCTATGAACTCTTTGCAGAGCTGAAGAGGCGCCACCCAGGCCTTGAGATTGAGTCCTGTTCATCGGGTGGTGGCCGAATCGACCTGGGTATGGCTCAGGTTGCGGATAGGTTCTGGACCTCAGACTGTAATGACGCGCTCGAGCGGCAATTTATTCAGCGCTACACCCAGATTGCGATCCCTCCGGAGATGCTGGGAAGCCACATCGGACCTACGCAGTCTCACACAACCGGCCGGGTGCACTCACTTAGCTTCCGGGCCATCACCGCCCTCTTTGGCCATGCCGGTCTTGAGTGGGACGTTACCAAGACCACTGCCGAGGAGCGCAAGCTACTGGCTACCTGGAGTCAGTACTACAAGGACAACCGAGAGCTGCTGCACACCGGCAAGATGATTCGCGTTGAGCAAACAGATGACGCCAGTTTTGTTCACGGTGTTGTTTCCCAAGACCGCTCGCGTGCGCTATTTGCGTGGGTTACGCTCGCAGGTCAAGCGGGCTCTCGGCCGAACGCTATTTGTTTTGAGGGGCTGGATCCAAAGAAGAACTACCTTGCTAAGGCCGCCTTCCCCGCTGGTCAGCCAGCTTTCACCCAGCGCACCAATGTCGCTTGGTTTGCCGGGGTCACGATGACCGGTGAGGCACTTAGAACAGTGGGACTTAGAAGCCCAATCATGAATCCAGAAAACGCACTACTAATCGAGATCGAGGAGATCTAATGCTGAACCTAGGAAAACTCCACTTCGGCGGCGACTACAACCCTGAGCAGTGGCCAAAGGATGTCTGGAAACAAGACATTGAGCTGATGCAGGCCTCCGGCGTGAACCTGGTGTCTCTAGGAATATTTTCCTGGGCCAAGATCGAACGCAGCGATGGTGATTACCACTTCGACTGGCTAGACGAGGCAATGGAGCTTCTCCACCAAGGCGGGATATCTGTTGACATGGCTACCGCAACAGCTTCTCCTCCGGCTTGGCTGTCAAAGGCAAACCCGGAGATGCGGGCGGTCAACTTTGATGGGGTTCAGCTCTCTCACGGTGGCAGGCAGAACTACTGCGCTGCAAGCAGCGTTTATCGCCAGAAGGCCTCTGCGCTAGTGGAGCAGATTGCATCGCGCTATGCCAAGCACCCAGCTGTTGTGATGTGGCACATCAATAACGAGTACGGTTGCCACGCTCCCTACTGCCTCTGCGAAAACAGTCGGCAGGCATTTGTTGCCTGGCTCAAGGAGCGCTACAGCTCTTTGGACGAGCTCAACGCCTCCTGGGGAACTGACTTTTGGTCACAGCGCTACTACGACTGGGACGAGCTGGTGGTTCCGAAGCGGACTCCCGATGGCACGCACCCAAACCCCGGTCAGCAGATTGACTTCAAGCGCTTCACCTCGGAGCTCACTCTCGATCTCTACAAGATGGAGCGGGACATCATTCGGAAGCACGATTCGGTGCACCCAATCACCACAAACTTCATGTCCATGAAGTTCACCTACGCGATGGACTACTGGAAGTGGTCAAGGGAGATGGACTTCGTATCTACCGACCACTACCTCGCTCAACATGATCCTGATAACCACATCGATCTCGCTCAGCAGGCCGATCTGACCCGCGGGTTCGCGAGCGGTAAGCAGTGGCTTCTCATGGAGCACAGCACCAGCGCGGTGAACTGGCAGCCTCGCAACTACGCAAAGACTCCTGGCCAGGAAAAGCGCAACAGCGCAAGCTTTGTAGCCAGGGGCAGTCAAGGCGTGATGTATTTCCAGTGGCGCCAGTCGCAGGCGGGATCGGAGCGCTTCCACAGCGCCCTTGTTCCCCACGCCGGCGAGGACACCAGGGTATTTAGAGAGGTGAGCGAGCTGGGCAACTGGCTTGCCGAGAACCCTGGGGTCGCAGAGCACCCAACCGATAGGGCAGAAGTGGCCATGGTTTATGACTATGAGCAGTTCTGGGCTCTGATGCAGGCTAATTTGCCGACGCAGGACATTAGCTATGCCGATACGGTCGCGAAAATCTACCGCTCATTCTGGGAGAACGGCACCCGCGTCGACTTTGTGCCGGGGGATGTGGATCTTGAGACTCTAAAGCAGTACAAGCTCGTAGTGCTCCCCATGGTTCACATGCTCTCCGAGCAGGAGGAGCAGGTATATCACGACTTTGTCGCTCAGGGAGGAAACATCCTTATTTCCTACTTCAGCAATATTGCCGACAGAACCCTGCGAGTGAAACTTGGTGGCTACGGCGGCAAGCTTGTTCGCGATCTGGCTGGGGTCTATGTCGAGGAGTTCTACCCGCTCCGTGAGGGCCAAGGCAAGCTTTCCAACGGCTACGAAATTGAGCTCTGGAGCGAGCTGTCGAGGGCGGAGGGTGCCGAGGTCATTGCAAGCTTTGAGGCGACCGATGTCGATGGTTCGCCAGCGCTTACAGTCCGAGATCACTCCGGGGCCAAGGTTTGGTATCAAGGCACTGAGCTCTCTCTTGACAGCCAAAAGAAGTTCTTGGCAGAGGTTTGTTCTCAGCTCGGCGTCAGCTCCGAGGGGGGCGGTAGCACCGAAGTTGTGAAGCGAGGGCCCTACAGGTTCGAAATTGATCACAAGGCCAACAGCGTAAGTCTCACAAGCTGAGCCATTGGCCTGGGAGGAGCGCCACGGCCTCACTCTTGAGAAGTCCGCAGTGACTTATCCACAGACCGAGACCCTAGTCTTCTGGCTGAGATTCAGATTAGCTAGATTGAGAGTATGTCTAGCATTTACTACAATTGTGGTAACTCGAATTTGGAGACCACTGTGGACACCTCTTCTGTACGAATTGCAAGGGATCTTCTTGAAGCTGCCAGGCTGGCGGCCAAGGTTGAACATCGCACACTCCAGGGTCAACTCGAATATTGGGCTCGTGTCGGGAAGGCTGGCCTTGAAAACCCCGACCTGCCAATCGATTTTGTCTCGGAGTCACTTGCATCCTTGGCTGAGCCTCGCGCAGAGGCATTGCCCTTCACACCCCGCTCATCGTGAGTTGGGCGATAAAACAAACCCGAAGGTTTCTTCGCACCTATAAGAGGTTGCATTCAAACCAGCTCCACGAGGTGAATCAGGCAATTGAGGCGGTGGCTGCAAATCCACTATTAGGCGAACCAAAAAAGGGGGATCTAAAGCGGCTAAGAGTGCACAAATTCAAGTGCTTGGGTCAGCAGCTGCTTCTCGGCTACACGCTCGAAATCGAAGTGAAGTTGATTTATTTAGAAGCCCTGGGTTCCCATGAGAATTTCTACAGGGACCAAGTAAATCGTGAGTTGTTGTGCGGGTGAAGGGACTTGAACCCCCACGCCTCGCGGCGCCAGAACCTAAATCTGGTGCGTCTGCCAATTTCGCCACACCCGCTAGAACCTCAATAGCCTAATGGTTTTCGAAGGCTGTGGAAAACCCGAGGCACTTTTTTGATGGCGATGCCATTGTTCAGCCATGGATTTATCCCAGGTACTAGATCGCTCGAGAGAGCTTGTTCGCTCTAGGGGCTTTGAGCCAGCTATTGCTGCCGCGAGGGCCGTTGACGAGCTGGCCGAGGGTCACGCTGAGTCAGTCGATGAGGAGCGGCTGATTGCCAGCGCCAATCTCGAACTCACTGGTTTTGGAGTGCTTCAACCATTTCTCGATGATCCCTCTATCGAGGAGCTCTGGATAAATAGACCCGGCGAGCTCCACTTTGCCAACGCCTCCGGGCACCAGGTGGTGGAGGCTGACTTATCGGCAAGGCAATTGAGGCTCTTGGTGCTTAGGATGCTGCGGCATTCAGGGAGAAGACTGGACAGGCTCACGCCTTTTGTGGACGCCGACCTTCCCGATGGCTCGAGGCTTCACGTTGTGATTCCTGAGATAACCCGCGAGCACTGGTCAGTAAACATTCGAAAGTTTGCAAGAAGGACGCTTTCATTAGATCAATTGGTCTCGGGAGGGAGTCTTGAGAGGAGCCAGGCTGCGCAGCTGAGGTCGGCGATTACCTCCTCAAGAAGCATCTTGGTTTCTGGTGCTACTCACTCAGGGAAAACGACCCTCCTTCGTGCGCTGCTGAGCGAGCTTTCTGATCAGACTCGAATCGTCAGCTGCGAGGACACATTCGAACTCTCCTTAGAGCATCCCGACTGGGTTGCGATGCGTACAAGGCCAGCTAGTCCCGAGGGCGATAGAGAGATTGGCCTGCGAGAGCTGGTCCGCCAGGCATTGAGAATGCGTCCTGACCGACTAGTTATTGGCGAGGTTAGGGGAGCAGAAGCTCTTGATCTGATTGTTGCGCTCAACTCCGGAATACCGGGTGCCTGCACAATCCATGCAAACAGCGGGTCTGCAGCCATCGAAAAGCTGCTCACGCTGCCCCTCTTAGCGGGAGAGAACATCACCGAGAGCTTTCTTCGGCCAACGGTTCTAGCGAGCCTTGATTTTGTCGTTCAGTGCAGGCGGCTGCCGGATGGCAAGCGGGTCGTGAGTGAAATCCTGGAGCTTGGCAATGACCGCCCTTAGAAACCTTCTCGAGTCCGCGGGGTTTGGGGAGCGCAGAAGTGAGGTTCTGGTGCTCGTTAGCGGAACTTCCTTGCTCGCCGGGCTTCTAACATTTTTCACAACTCAAATTGCGGGTCTCGCCATCTGCCTCACCGCACTCACTCTTGTTAGCTGGCTTGAGGTCCTAAGAGCAGTTTCGGCCTCTAGACAAAAGCGCATGGACTTTCTTTGGCCAGCAGTCTTCGATGCGCTGCGAAGTGGTTCGCAGGCGGGGCTTTCGATGCTGGAGCAGATCGAGTATCTGGCCAGTGACGGTCCCGAGGTTTTTCGTGAGCAGTTTGCGCTTTTAGCGTCCGAGCTCGAACGCGGAGTTGACAGCCAGGCGGCTCTGGCAAGTTTTCAGCGGCGGGTGGGCAGTCGAAGTGGGGACTCTCTAGCGATAGTCACGGCCTTGGTTGAGGAGGTTGGTGGCAGGGGAGAAGCTGCAAATTGGGATCAGGCCGCCAGGGATCTGAGGCAGGAGCAGGCGGTTATCTCTCAGGTTCGCGCCAAGCAAGGCTGGGTGCTGGGCAGTTCGAAGATTGCGCTTCTTGCGCCGTGGATAATTTGCCTGCTGCTTCTAAACCTCGAGCAAAACCGGGCCGCCTTCTCGGGCCCAGAGGGGTCGCTGGTCCTAGTTTTGGGGCTGATCTTGAGTCTTTTTGCTTATTTCTTGACGAACCTACTGGGACGACTGAAGCTGCCTGAGAGAGTCTTCTATGTTGGCTAGCAGGGTTCTCTCTCAGCACCTTTCGGTGACGCCGAAGTCCGCAATTAGTCTTTCGCGGCTGTTTTCTCGCCCCACCAAGGCGAGTAAGAATGTGGACTTCCAGCTCGTCGATTTTGTCCGGCTATTGGCGCTACTGAGCCGCAATAGTGTGCCTGTGGCTGTTGCGATTGCCTGGCTCGCTCCTCGCACAGCCCCACCACTTGGCACGCGGCTCACGCAAATAACCCAAGACCTAGAACTTGGCGCAGACCTAGGCGAGCTCCTTGAGACTTGGGTGTTAGAGCAGCCTGACCGTTTGCTTATTGAGCTGGTGCAGAAGCTTAAGCTCGCCATTGATCGCGGAACTCCTCTCGCCGATGCGCTGGAGAGTTTGGTCGAAACCGCGAGATCGGAATTCTCGGCAAGCATTCTCGCAAGGGCCGGTTCGAGCGAGACCAAGATGCTGATCCCCACCGTGTTTCTGATACTGCCGGTGACAGTTCTGTTTGCCATTTATCCATCGTTGAGCCTTTTGGGCTCAGGAATCTAGGAGGAGACAAAGTGAAAGCAAAACTATTTAGTGACAGGGGCGATGTGCCTGGTTGGGCTGTAATTGTTATAGGCATATGACAGTTTTGCGACGTCGTTAGGTCGTTCGACCGCAGACGGTGCCCCTACATCGCACTACCTAAGGGGTAGTGGGGGAGAAGCGGTGGGTCGTGCGATTTGTGTGCGATTGTTTTTGGCCGATGCTCGGTGGTAGCCCCCTTGGATTGACCGCCAAAGCCATTAGTATGCTTTCACACGAGCAAAAGAGAGTTAGGTCGTTAGCGATGTCTAGCAAAACCACTCAGAGCAAAAATCCAAAACCTGGACTCCTAATTAGCCCATCACGGTTTTTCTACGCGCGATCAAACCTTCTCGCCGCATTGCTGGCCACCGCAGTTTTTGCCGGCTACCTTGTTTTTGTTCTGATGGGCAGGGGGGCCGCTTTTGAAGTGGCCAACAGCAGTGTTCGGTCACTGGGAACTACGTTGGGTTTCGGTCAGACAGAGATTCTTGCGTTCCTTGCAGAACGTTCTGAACCGATGATTCTTGCGTATATCAACTTCAATCAGGTCTGGGACTCACTCTTTGCTTTGATCTACGGAGTTATGTATGTGATCTGGCTGTCGGTTTTGTTTAAGCCATATTCGAAAAGGGCGACTATTTTGAATCTGCTTCCATTCGGTCAAGTTGTCTTTGATTGGTTGGAAAACTTTGCCTTAGCCACGCTGTCAAATGAATACCTTGCAGGCGGGACGATATCTTCAACGACCGCTGCACTTGCCTCAACATTCTCAACTATCAAGTGGGTATTTTCTCTACTGGTCTACGGAGTGATTTTTGTTGGCATTGTCATGCGCGTAGTGAGGGCAATCAAGAAGCGTAGCCAGCGCTAGACCGCGCTTGCAAGGAGCAAGAGCCTTTCCGACTGTAGGCCCCCAGCCCCCTCACTGCACCCCCTGAGCTTCTTGGGCGAGCAAGTTGTCGCGTGATTCTTCAGCTTTTCCTGCCCGGCGGCGTAGATTACCCTGCGGGTGCTAGGTGCCCTTCGCCGCGGGGGGCTGGGGATAACTTCCCCCGTGTGGTGCCGACCTTACTTACGCTGTGGTCAACACGTACGGAAGGGACAAGCAATGAACACATTCGAGAACCATCACGGAGAAAAAGGTGATGTCCCTGGCTGGGTGCTTATAACGCTAATGACCGCAGGTTTGGTGGTGGTCATTTGGGCTTTTGCCGCCCCGGCGTTGCAGGGGGTGTTCGATGAGGCCATGGACCGAGTGGTGTCATTTTGAACGATAGGGGTAGCGCGGTCGTTGCAGCCGTTGTCAACATCACTCTTGCAACTTTGATAACACTTAGCGTCCTGGCCTTGATTCTCAGCGCTCACAACACGCTGCAACTCAGAAACGCGGTCATCGACGCAGCTTCTCGGGCGGGGCTGAGCGAGGCTCCCAATCAACAGCCGTATCTGCTAAGGCTCTTGGATACGAATTTGCCGCACCTCGCACAATTCAATGTGGATGGAACCTCGGACGGAAGCTTTGTGGGGCTCAGGGCTTCCGCAGCACTGCCCGGCTTCGGTTTTCTCGCTGGAATCTCGGAGGAGATAGTGGTTTTAGGGGCGAGGGAGGCTCTCGAGTGAGAGGGGATGATGCGGGCTCATCGCCAATCGAGACAGTCGCTTTGCTGGCAGTGCTGCTGCTTCCAATAGTGCCTGTGGTCACACTGTTTGGTGAGCTTTCGGACTCAATGGCGGCGGAATCCATTGCCCGGCACGGGCTCAGGTCTGCGGTATTAGACGCCGAGAATCCCGCCCAAATTCCCGCACTGGTGGCGACCAAAGTTCAGAGGCTCTCTACCTCTTGGCAAAAAAGTGCTGAGCACAGCTTCAGCTGCAAGCCCTGCGAGGCAGGTGGTCTTGCCGCGCTCGAGATTGTGGTGGGTAATGCTGTGGCAATTCAGGTTGCAGGTTTGGAACCGGGGTGAGCGATCGCGGCTCGGTGGCTCCGCTCATTGCCGGCTACCTCGCGCTGATTCTTTTGGCAGCTTTCGGAGCCGTTGCAGTTGGAGCGGGGATTATTGCCGGCCACCGCATCCAAGGCGTGGCCGACTTTGCGGTTCTCTACTCACACGATCGTTCAGTTGTTGCAGGAATTCCAGACTCAAGGTCTCTTAGGCTCCAGCTGCAGGACTTTTTGGGTAGGGCCACCTCCGCACAAAGTCTTGAGATTGTGGTTGCAGAAATAGCTGTCGTGGACGAGGTGAGTCAGTTGCGTTTGTGTGCCCGCTATAGAGAGGTGCTCTTTGGGCTCGATAGCTACTTGATTTGCAAGAACTCAAGAGCAAAAAGCTACTTGGTTCCCTAGTTACTTTTCTTTTTTGTCAGGTGCGTAAATGGGTAGGTAGCGCCAAAACAGGAATGCCCCGACAAAGTTCAACAGGCCTGTAGTTGCAAGGGCTCCGGCTAGGCCAATGCTTGCCGTTAGCACCGAAATCATTGCAGGTGCAATGGCCACCCCACCCGAGGTGAGCATTCTGAAGGATGCTAGGAATTCGCTCCTTGCACCCGGTGGCGAAAGATCGGCGCCAAGGATCATGTTGATACCTGCGGAAACGGCATTTGCCAATGCCGTCACCGAGGCCATGATCCAGAACGTGGCGACGTCTGTGACCATGAACGAGAAGAGGTAGGTGGTGCCAAGGGCCAAAAGTGTTGGCACCGAGGACCAAAACTTCCCGTAGCGGGCCATGATGATGCCAGATAGGTAGAACAGCGAGAAGTCGATAAACCCAGTGATTCCGAAGATAAACGAGGTCTCTGCAGGGTCTATCTGGAGCTGAATGGCGAGAAGCGGCAGTCCGATGAGTCTTATGGTTCTGCCAGCACTGATGATTGCAGAGGCCACTCCCAGTGTTGCGAGCTTGGGTGCCTCACGCTTTGCGACCGCCCAGATGTTTCCGGCCTGGCCAGAGGGAGAGGTGCTGAGTCTTGTTGTCGGCACTGAGAAGACCGCGGCACCTGCCGCAAGGCACATCACACCTGCTGCTAAATAGCCGAACTCGACGCCGTAGAGAGCAATGAAGGCGGAGCCAATGACCGGTCCGATTGCCATGCCACCTCGGAACATGCCCCCCAGCAGTGCCATTGACTTAGGCCGGTGCTCCGGTGGGACTAACTCCGCGAGTAGTGAGTGCCTGGCAAGACCGAACAGCGAGTGCGCAGCACCAAAACCAAGGGCTGCGACTATCAGGCTCAGATAGCCAAGGTGAAGGAATGCAAGCAGAGTACTGAGCGCGCCGAGAGCTGTGCCCAGGAGCATGGAGCGGCGCTCGCCAAGCTTGGTAGTTATCCAGGAAGCCGGTATTTCAAAGACCATGGTGCCGACCATTAGCACCGTTGTTACGACTGCGGCCTCTGCCAGAGAGTAGCCGTAGCCAACCGCAGTCACGGGCAAAATGGGCAGCAGAGCACCCTCTGCGGCTGTGATCAGAAGTGAAGGAAGGTAGACGGGCGCTGCTAGACCCCGCTTTCTAAACCTGTCTTCACTCATCTGGCTAATTATTGCCCCTGCCGCCAAACCACGCGGCAACGAAAATCAAACTTGCAGACACCAGCAAAAGCGGAGAGAGCGGGCTGCCGGTTGCAAGTACGAGCATTGCTGTGGAAAGAAGCGGCGTAAGAAAAGCGATGACGCCGATGCGCTGGGCGTCCCCGTTCTGAAGGGCATAGGCCCAAAAGTAAAAAGATGCACCGAGCGCCCCAAGCCCCAAAAGCAAAAGCGGCAAAAGGTCGCTAGAGGCAATCACTGTGGACTCCTCAAAAGTCAGGTGAGCTCCCAGAGCCAGAAGTCCGGCGACAAGTCCGAATGCACCGACCGAGGAGGTGTCGAATTTGCCTATCGCTCTCACCCCCAGCGAATAGGTAGACCAAATAAATGCTGCAAGCAGCGCAAATAGGTAACCGACCTCAAACTCTCCAGTTAGCTGCGCGCCCGAGAGGATCGCCAGCGCAGCACCAACGAAACCCGTTATCGCAGCGAAGACGTGCCTAGGTCTCAGGGTGGTGCCTTTGATAATTAGCGGCGCAAGCAGGACAATCAGCAGCGGCCAGAGGTAGTTGACCAGGTTTGCCTGCACCTCAGGCGCATTCTGGAGCCCAGCAAAAAGTGCCGCGTGATAACCAAAGAGCCCGTAAACGCCAAGCAGCAACACCCTGGGGCTTGGCCAAATCTTCTTGATGTTGAAGCCCGAGAGCGGAAGAGAAATGACCGAACCTATGAGCAACCCTAGGCCGGTTAGTAAAAGCGGCGGAATGTGGCTGAGGGTGGCTGCGAGTGTGGCAAGCGATGCCCACATCACCACGGCCGCAAGGGCGGCCAAATCGCTTCGCACAGCCAAATCTTAGGTCCGTTTGTGCTCGGCAAGATGCCTGGATTCGCTCCCAAACCAAACAAAATGAAACAAAGTGTTACAAAAACGAAACCCGCGGATTTTTATTTACCTAAAGTTCAATCTAAAGTTAAACCCGTCTACGCGGGGGTAGCTCCGCGTGTGACTCCAATAGTCAAGGAGAAACATGAAGAAATTCCGCGGATCCGCTCTTGTTGCGGGTGCGGCTGCTTTCGCGCTGACCATCTCAGGATGTGCAGCACCGGAGGAGCTAACCCCAACTCAGAGCGCAACGAGCGACCCTGAGACCACCGTTGAGTGGTACGAGGACCTTGCTCCACAAATCACCGTAGGTTGGAACGACATCGTTGATCACTTCAACGGTTCGACAGCAGCTGGTAACAACGTTGCCAACTCGCTTACCTCCTACCTAACCGGTTCGGGCTTCAACTATTACGACAGCAGCCCAGCACTGGTTAAGAACACCGATTACGGAACTTACGAGATCGTGGTTGAAGACCCACTGACCGTTAAGTACACAATCAATGACGGTGTTGTTTGGTCAGATGGCACCCAGATTGATGGTGCCGACATGCTGCTTGCATGGATCTCCACCTTCGGTTACTACAAGAACGAAGATGGCAGCTACATGTTCTCGCACGCAGCTCCAAAGGACACCCTTGCATCCAAGCTTCCAACCGTTGATGGCAACTCCATCACCTTCGAGTACGACGTCCAGTACGTTGACTGGGAGCTGCAGTTCGGTGTTGGCGTTTCAGCCCACGGAACTGTAATGATGGCCCACTCAGACATCACCGACCCAGCTGCCGCTAAGCAGGCACTGATCGATGCTGTAAACGGTGGTGACGACGCGTTCGTTGCTGCTGTAGCAGATGTCTGGAACAACGGTTACCAGTTCGCAAACACCCCTGACAACCCACTTGTCTACCTCTCATCCGGACCATACGTCCTTGAGGAGCTAGTGGAGGAGCAGTACTCAACTCACGTTGTGAACCCGCTCTACAACTGGGGTCCAAAGCCAAAGTACGAGCGCATCACCGTCCGCCAGATTGCAGACTCAACTGCTGCCATCCAGGCTGTTGACAACGGTGAGGTTCAGATCGCATCGGGTCAGCCAACCGCTGACGTGTTGCAGCTTGTTCAGGGCCTAGCCAACGCCAGCTACGCATCCTCAGAAGAGGCTGCATACGAGCACGTTGACCTATCTCAGAACAACGGTGGTCCATTCGACCCAGCCAGCTATGGTGGCGACGAGGAGACCGCTCTGAAGGTTCGTCAGGCATTCCTACTGTCGATCCCACGTAACGAGATCATTGAGAAGATCATCAAGCCACTGAACCCAATCGCGAAGCTACGTACCTCGGTACTCTTCGTTCCAGGTTCTGAGGGCTACGACACAGCCGAGAGCTACTACTCAATGTACCTAGGCACCGATGACGAGAACCGTGCCATGGCACAGGAGCTGCTTGCTGAGGCTGGCGTATCCACTCCAATCGATGTCAAGTTCTGGTTCCCAACTGGAAACGTTCGTCGTACCAACGAGTTCGAGCTCATCAAGACCTCGGCTGACTCGGTTGGCTTCAACGTCATCCAGGACGACGAGCCAAACTGGGAGTTCACCGGATTGGTTTACCCAGATGTAAACCCACACGATGCAACCATCTTCGCTTGGGCTGCAACCTCACTGGCAGTGTCCGGTGACGACCAGTACCTAACCTTGGGTGGACCATCTAACTGGACCGGTTACGACAACGCAGAGGTTGATGCTCTTCTTGAGGAGCTAAACGTCGCAGTGAAGAAGGAAGACCAGTTGCGTATTCGTCTGGCAATCGAGGAGAACCTCGCCAAGGACGCATACAACATCACTATCTTCCAGTTCCCAGGTCTGACCTGGTGGGACAACTCAGTCACGGGCGTGGACCCATCCCTACTAGTTCCTTACTACTTCTGGAACTTCTGGGATTGGACCCCAACCGCGGGCTAATCTAGATAGCTAGCAGTCCGGGGGTCATCACCAATCCGGTGGTGGCCCCCGTACTCTGCTTTAGATAAAGGGCAAAGATGCTGAGTTTCATTGTGCGCAGGGCTGCAGCCACCTTGATGGTGTTGCTTGTTGCCTCGTTCATTGTTTATCAGCTGACGGCTATTTCAGGAGATCCGCTGCTTGAGCTCAGAGGCTCGCGCGATCCCGACATTCAATTCAAGATTCAGTACCTGACCGAGATTCTTCAGCTCGATGTTCCACCGTTTATTCGCTACTTCTACTGGCTTGGCGGTGCGGCCGGTTGCCTCATTGGGCAGTGTGATTTAGGCATCTCGGTCTCCAGAGGCGAAATCCCGGTCACTGAGGCGCTATCTGGCGCTATCGCCTCGACAGTCCAGCTGATCACGCTGGCGACAATTCTTTCCATCATCATCGGTGTAGCCATCGGAATGACTACCGCACTTAGGCAGTACTCCGGTTATGACTACACCGTCACTTTCTTCGCCTTTATCTTCTACTCTCTTCCGATCTTCTGGGTTGCTGTTTTGCTCAAGGAGTTCGGAGCCATCCAGTTCAATAGGTTCTTAGAAGAGCCCTACATACCGCCCGGGGCCATGACCGTGATTGCCCTGGTGCTGGCAGTCGCGGTTAGCGGCATAGTGGGCGGCGGCCTCAGAACCAGGGTCCAAAGCTTTATCGGTGGCGCTGTGCTGTCGGTGGTCGTAATGATTTTCTTGAACCTGACACAGTGGCTGAAATATCCAGCCCTAGGTGTTCCCGGCATCATCCTGATGACCCTGCTTGTTGCGAGCGTGGTGCTCGTGCTCTCCATTGGCTTCAACCAGCGCAGGGGACTAATCATTGTCCTAGGGATGGCACTTGTGGCGGCCGCGATGTGGCTACCGGGGCAGTACCTCTTCTTCTACGTCCAGGGCCCACTCGGCATTTTGTTGATCGTTGCGATTATGGCCGCGATTGGTGTGCTGCTGGGGATTGTCTTTGGTGGCGATGGTCGCAAGGAGATTTCACGAGCTGCGGGAATCACGGGAGCCTTTGCCGGGCTCATAATGGCAATAGACGAAGCCCTGCAGTACTGGTCGGAGTACCTGAGCCTGATTCCGCTCAACAACGGCTACATCTCAACAATCGGAGCTGTGACGCCTGCTATCAAGCGTCAGGAGAACATGTGGCTAAGCCTGATTGACTCCTATGCTCACCTCATCCTGCCTACCGCAGCGCTATTGATCATCTCGGTTGCCGGTTACACCCGCTACTCGAGAGCCTCGCTGCTTGAGGTCATGAATCAGGACTATGTGAGAACAGCTCGGGCTAAGGGTCTGAATGAGCGAACCGTTGTCGTTCGTCACGCCATGCGCAATGCTCTGTTGCCGATTGCAACCATCGTTCCGGTCGACATCACAGCTTTGATTGGTGGTGCTGTTATCACCGAGCAGGTCTTTGCCTGGGCGGGTATGGGCGCGTTGTTTATTAGAGGTTTGAACGCGGTGGACGTAAACCTAGTCATGGGCTACGTGATGATTGTTGGCCTGATGGCGGTTATCGGCAATGTGATTGCTGACCTTCTCTATTCCGCCCTCGACCCGAGGATCAGGATCAGCTAATGGCAAAGAAGAGACCGGTAGATGAGACTCAGCTCAATCGGGAGATAACCATTGAGCAGCGGGAGACCGAGGGACTATCGCTTGGAACGATAGTTCGACGCAGGTTCTTCCGTCATAAAGCGGCCGTAATCTCAATGATTGTTCTTGGTGCGATCACGCTCCTTGCCTTTACCTCCGTGGGCACTGTCGTTGGTGGTTCTGGCAACTTGGTTACTGACCCCAACACCGGAAAGCTCGCCGTTGACGGCTTCAGGATTCCGGGCTGGTGGCAGCTGAACTGGTACGAGAACTATGACATCTATAACCCGGGCGGCACGCCAACGCTAACCGTTTGGCCGTTCGACCCAGGCCAGCACCCGTTCGGTCAAGACACACTGGGTAAGGATATTTTCGCTCGCGTGATGCGCGGAATCCAGCAGTCGCTGATTGTGGTCTTTATTGTTGGGCTGCTCTCCACCGTAATCGGAACCATCGTTGGCGCTCTGGCCGGCTACTTCCGCGGTTGGCTTGACACTCTCCTTATGCGTGCCACCGACGTAGTGATCATTCTTCCGATCTTGGTTGTTGGTGCCGTGCTAAGCCGCAGCTTCGGTGGCGATGCTGTGAGCCTCGCGCTATTGCTCGGAGCACTCGCCTGGACAGGGCTTGCCAGACTTGTTCGAGCTGAATTCTTAGCTCTCAGGGAGCGCGAGTTTGTTGATGCCGCGAGGGTTGCGGGAGCCAAAAACTCGCGCATTATCTTCAAGCACATCCTGCCGAACACCATTGGTGTGATTGTGGTCAATGCGACGCTTTTGATGGCTGCGGCAATTCTTATCGAGACCTCGCTGAGCTTCCTTGGGTTCGGCATCGTTGCGCCTGACATTTCGTTGGGTCAGATCATCAGCGAATATAACGAGGCCTTTAGGACTAGGCCTTGGCTTTTCTGGTATCCCGGTCTGTTCATCGTGATTATCGCGCTTTGCATTAACTTCATTGGCGATGGTCTGCGCGATGCATTTGACCCTAGGCAGAGAAGACTGCCTAAGTCGGGTGGAGCTATCGCCGAGCTAAAGCAGCTCATTGCAAAGCGCAGGGGGAACTAATGCTAGAGACTCAGCGCGGTAGCAAATACCAGAACTACTATTGCGGCAATCTTGCCGATGTTCCATTTACTCAGAACCTCACCGCTTTGATCTCTGCGCTGTTCCCAGAGGCGTCTTATGTGGGCTGCAGCTGCTCCGGAGTCGCTGGTGACAAGGTCGCCTGGGCGGACTGTGCCGGCGATGTAGGTGCTTTCGGGGAGGTGCTGTCCCTGGTCGCGGGAAGCGAAGATGCTGCTGTGACGGCCGGGAGCTGGAGCTCCCCAAGCGGTTATCTTGCCACTTTCGGTGGTTATGGCAAGTGCCCAGCGAGTGTCAATGAGCTTTATGGCACCCCAGCCAATCTGATGCTCTCTCAAGACGTTTACGACCCTAACTCCGTCTTGACCCACCTCAACCCGGGGAAACCAAAAGAGCAGCAGCGCGATAGCCACTATCAGTGCGACGCCGGGCAGCGAGATAAGTGCGACAGCGAGTCCCTCGCCGACAAGAATTACCACCCAGGCAAGGGCCATGATGACGCTGCTTGCGAGGGCTATGGCCCTGCCGGATCTAGATCTGAATACCTGCACGCCAAGAGTCTGGCATGTCTTGAGGAGGTTTTGAGCGTTGGATAACTCGAAGCCAATCATTGAAGCCAGTGAGCTCTCCGTCGACTTTTGGGTCGATGGTGAGTGGGTGATGGCCGCAAGTGGTGTGAACTTCAGCGTTAAGCCGGGAGACGTGCTTGCGATAGTGGGTGAGTCTGGCTCAGGTAAGTCGACATCCGCAATGAGCCTGCTGGGGCTGTTGCCAGTGAATGGCCGAGCATCGGGTTCTGTGAAGCTTCAGGGCGAAGAGCTCATTGGCGCAGACAAGAAGCGGCTTCGTGAAATTAGGGGCAAGGAGATAGCGGTTATCTTCCAGGAGCCGATGACTGCGCTGAACCCCGTCTACACCGTCGGTTTTCAGATAGTTGAGGCCCTTCAGGTCCACTTCAAGTCAATGACCAAGGCTCAGGGCAAGGTGAGGGCCTTGGAGCTTCTGAAGATGGTGGAGCTTCCAGATCCCGAGAAGGCATTTAATTCCTATCCTCACGAGCTCTCTGGAGGTCAGCGCCAGCGAGCGATGATCGCGCAGAGCATCTCTTGTGATCCCCAGCTACTGATTGCCGATGAGCCCACCACTGCGCTCGATGTGACGGTGCAGGCGGAGATTTTGAATTTGATGCGCGATCTCAACAAGCGACTGAACTCCGCTGTGATTCTCATCACCCACGACATGGGCGTTGTTGCTGAGCTGAGCGATTTCATGATTGTGATGAAGGACGGAGTGGTTGTCGAGACCGGCACTACTTTCGATGTATTCAAGACCCCTAAGCACCAATACACCAAGGACCTCCTGGCCGCAGTTCCAAAGTTGGGAGCGGCTGAGACCAAACCTGTTATTGAGCGTAAGGCGACAGAAGAGCCTGTGCTTCGTATGCGGGGTCTCAACATTGAGTACCCCAAGCGCGGCAAGGTTCCTGCATTCTTGGCTGTCAAGGATGCCGACCTAGATATCTACCCGGGTGAAGTCCTTGGTCTGGTGGGGGAGTCGGGCTCAGGTAAGACGACTATCGGCAGGGCGGTTGTTGGGCTGCTGCCAATAAAGAGTGGCGAGCTATCTGTTGATGGTCAGGAAATGGTTGGGGTTTCCAGGCAGCAGCTGATCGATGTCCGCAGAAACATCGGAATCGTGTTCCAGGATCCAGGCAGTTCTCTGAACCCGCGATGGCCAATCGGGCAATCAATTGCTGAGCCACTTCTGCTTGCAGGCTGGGACTCCCCTACCCGCACAAACCGTGTGAGCGAGCTCTTGGACTTGGTTGAGCTTCCGAGAAGCTATCGCAACCGCTATCCGCATGAGCTCTCCGGTGGTCAGAGGCAGCGCGTTGGTATTGCTAGGGCTCTGGCTCTCAGCCCCAAACTGCTGGTTGCTGATGAACCAACTAGCGCCCTAGATGTCTCTGTTCAGGCAAGAGTCCTAGAGCTATTGCAGGAGATTCAAAAGGAGCAGCAGTTTGCAACGTTATTCATTTCGCACGATCTAGCGGTTGTTGATCTGCTGAGCGATCGAATCGCCGTCATGCGCCTGGGTGAAATCGTTGAGCAGGGCGAGGTGAATCAGATTCTGCGCAACCCTCAAGTTGAGTACACCAAGAGGCTGATTGAAGCGGTGCCAATTCCAGACCCTCTCAGGAGAAAGGGCTAAATTACACAGCCGCAATTGGCCCCCTTCGCGGCAGGGCCGAGCGGGATCCCGCCCATTATTCAGTAGGCTCGAGAGGGATTTAGGTAGGTAGCGTGCATCTCAAGCAAATCACTCTTCAGGGCTTCAAGTCCTTTGCCGGGTCTACCAGTTTGAACTTTGAAAAGGGAATCACGTGTGTGGTTGGCCCCAACGGTTCAGGGAAATCGAACATCGTGGATGCGCTTGCATGGGTAATGGGTGAACAGGGAACCAAAAGCCTTCGTGGCGGCAAAATGGAAGACGTAATTTTTGCTGGAACCGCAAGCAGATCGCCGCTTGGCCGAGCGGAAGTGAAACTAACTATCGATAATTCTTCGGGCACTCTTCCAATTGAATACGCAGAGGTCACAATTGCCAGGACCCTATATCGAAACGGTACGAGTGAATATGCCATAAATGGCGAAGGATGCAGGCTTCTAGATGTTCAGGAGCTACTCAGCGACTCAGGGTTGGGCCGAGAGATGCACTCCATCGTTGGACAGGGGCAGCTTGACTCGATTCTTCGGGCTAACCCCATGGAACGAAGAGCGCTTATGGAGGAGGCTGCTGGGGTTCTCAAGTATCGCCGCCGCAAGGAAAAGACAGAGCGCAAGCTGGATTCTATGCAGGCGAATCTGACCAGACTTTCTGACCTTATATCTGAGGTAAAAAGGAATCTTCGGCCGCTAGGCCGTCAGGCTGAGGTGGCTAAACAGGCAACGGGTTTGGCAGCCGAGGCGCGCGAAATAAAGACCAGGATTTTTGCCATTCAGATCGAGGACTTGCGTCAAAGACTCGAGGGCGTTACTCAAGATGGATCGAGGCGCAAGTCCGAGGCAGCGCTGCTCCAGGACCAGTTGGGTAACTCCAAAAGGGCCATCGCTGAGATTGAGGGCGCTCTCTCCTCGACCGATTATGACTTAGCAAGAGAGAAACTCTTCGAGCTCGAGAATTTGGAAACCAGAACTAGAGCTGCCATCAATCTCGCTCACCAAAAACTCTCTATTGGAGCAGTACAAGTAACAGACGACACAATTGAAACCGAGACCCTAGAGGCTGATTTTGAGAACTGTTCTCAGGCCATCACTGAACTTGCCAGTGAAATAGCCAGCCTGGACAAAGAGCTGGATCTCCGAATAGCTTCGAGAACCGAGGCATCCAATGAACTCGACAGGTTCGAGTCCGAGGCCGCGGCGCTCAAGTCAGCATCAGACAGAGTTCTTGCCGAATTTGAAGCAAAGAAGACCTCTCTAGATCAATTGACAGACCAGCTTGAGCGCGAGAGGAGTAACAAAGAGGCCCTAGATCAGGATAGACAGCGGCTTGATAGCGAAGTTGAGGAAATGGAGTCCCGACTAGCCAGCCTCTCTCCTGAGGAATCAGTTCCTGATGGCAATCTCAGGGATAGTTATCAGCAGTCGGCTCAAGTTGAACTCGAGGCTCGTCGGAAGCTTGAGGAGCACCAAACCAGGCTGCATGAATTTGAGAGAAGAAGAGATTCCCTCGAAGCAAAGATTGCGACCCTTAGCCTGACGCTAGACCAGTCAGATGGCGTCAAGGATGTTACACAATCAGGTGTTCTCGGAATCAGAGGACTCATCGCGGAAAGTATCAAGATTGATGCCGGTTATGAAACGGCGATTGCCGCGGCTCTTGGCCCACTGGCAGATGCCGTCATCGCAGAGGACCAGGGTTCGGCCCTCGAGGCACTTGATTACTTGAGAAAAAGGGATCTTGGTAGGGCGGATATTCTAATTTCGGATAGCGAAGTTGGCCGTGGGAAGCAATCGGCACCCGAGGGAGCGGTTTCAGCTAGCTCTGTGGTCGAAGCTCCAAAGGCTCTGCTCAAGCGCCTTCAAGATTTTTGGATTGTGGAAAACACAGAAGCAGCTCGCCTTATTTTGCGCGACTCTGCAGCTACAGGGAAAGTAGTCATCACCGCAAATGGAGACTACATTTCAGAGGCTTTAGTCAGTGGCGGAGGTAAGAAGCTGCCGTCAAAGTTAGAGCTAGCTGCAGAGCGCTCCTCAACAACTTCGGCGCTCAAAGACGCACAAAAAGAAATTGACAACCAGTCCGCAGCTGTTGCGCTTGCCAAGACTGCGCTTGAGAGGGCCACCGCCTCCACTGCAGAGCGACTTGCGGAACTTCAATCTCATGATGCTCAACTTGCGTCTAAAGCTGAAGCAATTGGTCGCCTTATGGGGCAAATCGAGAGCGCAAAGCAAGAGCGATCCAGGCTGGAGCAACAAATTGAGGAGAAGGTGCAAGAGCTAGAGTCTCGGGCAGGCGTAATTGTTGACCTGCAAAACTTGATTGCAGAGAACCCAAGCACGCAACATGTGATCGACTCCGAGCGAATGGGACAACTTGTTGAGGCTTTGGACAGAAGCCGACAGGCAGAAGTTGAGACCCGAATTGCCATAAGCGCACTCCGAGAACGAAACACAGGGTTGATCCGTGAGCAGGAATCAATTCGAACACGTTTGGCAAATGCCGCCCGACTCAGAGAAGAGCGTATCGCTGCTGAAGCAAAGAAGAAGGAGTCGCAGTCGCGGATTTCAAAGTCTCTTGTTGGGTTAGAAATTGCCCTAGGGCACATCGAAAATCTGGTGGGAACTGCGCGCCGGGCTCTTCGAGTGCAACAAGATCAAAGAAGCCAGCAGTCCTCCAAGCTGACAGCCTTGCGAGCATCGCTCAGCAGTTTGGAGGGCAAAGCCGCCGAGCTCGGACAGGGCGTCCAAGACTCGGAGATGCGTGCTTACGAGCTGCGTTTGCAACTAAATACCATCACCGACCGAGTTGCGAGTGAGCTGAGTCTCACGGTTGAGGAGGTGCTGAGCGAGGCCTCAATACAGCAGGCCGAGGAAGAGTCACTGGAGCAACTCGAAGGCAAACTGCGCAAATTGGAGGCTCGCCTTTCCCAACTGGGTTCTTTCAACCCGCTGGCTCTCGAGGAATTTGCTGCGCTCGAGGAAAGGCACAAATATCTCTCGGACCAGCTAGCTGACCTCACTGCGGCTCGAGCAGATCTAGCTTCAATCATCGCTGACTTATCAGAAAAAATGCAGACAACCTTTGCAGCCGCATTCGAGGACACAAAGAAGAGTTTTGAGCAGGTATTCCCTGTTCTTTTCCCGGGGGGAAGTGGCTCTCTTTCCCTGCTAGGGGAGGAAAATGAAGAACTTGGAGTTGAGGTTTCGGTTCGACCTGCGGGGAAGCGCATCGAACGGATGAGCCTGCTTTCCGGAGGTGAGAGGTCCTTGGCGGCACTAGCACTTCTAGTTGCAATTTTTAAGGCGAGACCAAGCCCCTTCTACGTGCTCGATGAGGTAGAGGCGGCGCTTGATGACACCAATCTAGGGCGGCTTCTCGAGGTTTTGGAGGGGTTGCGAGACTCTTCACAGCTAATAGTTGTAACTCACCAAAAGCGAACCATGGAAATCGCTGATGCCCTTTACGGCATCAGCATGGGTAAAGACGGCATCACGAGGGTGGTTGGCGAAAAGCTTGAGTGGGTGGGCTAGGTGTTCAAGTTCCTGAAACGGCTCAGAGCAAAAAAGGAGGAAGCGGACACCCTAGAGCTCGCGACGGCGGAAACTGCGGAAAAGGCCCAAACGAAAGCATCTGAAGCAAAACAGGTTATTGATAAGCCGGAGCCGTCTGCAGCGCCAGCAGCTGCTGAAGCCGTTTCCCCTAGAGAGGCAGATGAGCACAAGAACCCTCCCGCCTCTGAGAACGCAGCACAGCCAGACATTGAATCCTTGCCCCAGGAAGAGGCCCCGGACTTCACCCAGGAAGAGATTCCGACACGAGATGAGCAGGTTATTGAGGTCGAACTTCCCAAGCGGTCTTTGGGGGATGGGATTCGATCCCTTTTTACCTCAAGTCTCGACATTGAGGACCTCGAGGACATCCTCCTGTTGGCTGATTTCGGGGTTGAGGCATCGGTTGAGATTACTGAAGATCTCAGGAGGGCAGCACAAAAAACCGGTGCAACTTCTGATGCCGAGCTCAGGCTGCTACTCAAAGACCTTCTAGTTGCAAGGTTGAACCGTGAGGATAGTCAACTGAATCTTTCCGATGGCAAATTGCCTTACGTATTCCTCGTAGTGGGGGTCAATGGTGCGGGAAAGACAACAACAATTGGCAAGCTAGCAAAGTGGCTTAGCGATGGTGAGTGGGAGGTTGTCCTGGGAGCCGCAGATACCTTTAGGGCAGCCGCTGTAGATCAATTGGCGACGTGGGCCGAACGCTCAGGGGCTGGAATTGTTAGACCAGAGCGCGATGGGCAGGATCCTGCCTCTGTTGCCTACCAAACCGTTGAGCTTGCGATTAAGAACGACGCTGACATTGCCATTATTGACACCGCCGGCAGGCTTCAGAACAAGAAAGACCTAATGGACGAGCTGGGCAAGATTCGCAGAGCGGTCGAAAAGCAGGCGCAGATAAACGAAGTGCTGTTAGTAATTGACGCCACCACGGGCCAGAACGCAATCAGCCAGGCAAAAGCCTTTACGGAAGTGGCAGATGTGACCGGGATAGTCATGACCAAGCTTGATGGCACAGCAAAGGGAGGCATCGTGTATGCAATCCAGAAGCAACTGGACCTGCCTGTCAAGCTGGTTGGAGTTGGTGAGGGAATCAATGATTTCGCGTTTTTCTCCGCGGAGGAGTTTGCTAAAGGCCTGGTAGCAAGAAAACCGGGAAACTAGCCGGCTTTGGAAGTATTTCGAGTTTGTGCTGATTTAGACTTACAGAGCTTTCAAGGAGTAAATAGTTGACCTACGTAATCGCACTACCGTGTGTGGACCTCAAGGACAAAGCCTGCATTGACGAATGTCCCGTGGACTGCATTTACGAGGGCGATCGCATGCTCTACATCCACCCAGATGAGTGCGTTGACTGCGGTGCCTGCGAGCCGGTTTGCCCCGTAGAAGCCATCTATTACGAGGACGACCTGCCCGGTGAGTGGAGCGACTACTACTCGGTAAACGTCGATTTCTTCAATGAGATCGGCTCTCCAGGAGGTGCTGCCAAGACAGGCCCAATTCCAGGTGACCACCCGCTTGTGGCAGCACTACCCCCAAACCAGCAAGACCAGTAAACCTGAGGTTTTTCTTGGAAAGAAGTAACTTTTCAAGTAAGCTTTCGTGGGTTTGGAAGAAGGTTAAGCACCTTCAAACCACAAAGACTTTTCTCGCTTCTATTTAGAGCGGGCCAAATGAGGAGCTACAGATGCCAGTACCAAAGAGGCGCAAGTCACGTGCTAACACTCACGCACGCCGTTCACAGTGGAAGGCAGAGCCAGTAACCCTGGTCAAGACCGTTGAGAATGGACAGACCGTCTAC
>Ga0208917_1000030_pt1 | contig 64456 bp, 87 predicted proteins | sample DEB08_DNA_10_FD_185500 | JGI IMG/M metagenome (GOLD analysis project Ga0208917, IMG submission 185500) | Aqueous microbial communities from the Delaware River and Bay under freshwater to marine salinity gradient to study organic matter... | ecosystem: Environmental > Aquatic > Marine > Coastal ...
AATAAAATGTATTCAGAAAAAATATTATCAAAAACGAGTAATGGATTTATTACCTGGCAAAATGGTGGAAATAATGGGGCTTATCCAATCGAATTATGCAGCAACATAACAAGAAAAAATATAAAAAATGTAGAGGAAGAAAAACCACAAACAGATGCGGGATATGGTATATATAAAAATTATTTTGTAAAGATAATCTTTCTGGTGTTTGTTCATGAACGTGAGGTGTTTCAGGTTCTAAATAATCTTTAGCTTTCAACTCAATACGATGACGGTCCCACTTTCCGTGGATATGACCTAAAAATACTATCTCACTAATAGGTTCTGAGAATGTGTCGGATATAGGTTCACTCGTATATGGTATGTCCTTGCGTTTGACGAGTCTACCAACGCTTTCATACCCGATAAAGATGAAATCATATTCTTTTCGTGAGAAAATTTCAGGTATTTTAACTGTATATGTAAATAACTTATTCATTATCAATGTTTCTTACTAACGTTTTCTCTTCAAACCCATACGGTAATTCAAAATCTTGAACATCTGATAACCTAATAAACCTGTTAATACAACTAATAATTGAATTACCCTCAACACGAACCTTCCCTGGATCTACCAATATTGGCGTGATGTTTTTATCCTTCCATCCGTATTGTTCAGTATACATGAATTGCATAGCTTGTTGGTGTTGCTCCTCTCCAGGCGGTAATACAAATTTATCATAGTCAATCCGACCGTTTTCATCCCAATCAAGTTCTTCCCATCCTGTTCTTTTTTGGTAAATATACATGATGTGAAATTTATCATTCATGTATTGTTCTTTGAGTATTTGAGATAACTTCTCCAATACTTTCATGTCATGCAATAAATCAGTTCCATCCGATTGAGATTCATGGTCCCATTTATGCCAATAGTCTGTATACTTATGACGTATAAAAAGTAATCTCCGCTTATTCTCCTTAAGGAGCTTAACTAATCTCTTCGATCGTCTATCGAATTGTGCTTTCGTCTTTTCAATATCAATCTCCCCATCTTGCCCATCAATTTGTTTATGTAAAACATGTACAAATTGCACACCAGAATCCGGATAAAAATCTTTAAATTCTGTTTCGAAGATTTTTGGTAGTAAATCAATAGGTGTTATTTGCCAATCAAATGGGAAAGATGATTTTCTCATGTAATTTAGTGATTGACCCACACAACATCTATGTCCTAAACTAACAAAATAGTCAAATTCTTGATCAAAAACAGAATCTAATGGGGTTTTGTGAAAATTTGGTACTATCCAATCGTCTAAACTCATATTATACAAGAAGTGCTTTATCCCAAATTAATAAGTGTAATCTAGGACTAAAATTAAAATTATACTCTTTTGCAAGTTCTGCAACCTGTTTAGCAACATTAATATGTTCTTGCCTACTACCAGCACATGGCATTAACCATACACGACCTGTTGGAATATCAAATTTATCAACATATTCGGATATAATTTCTTTCATGTCATGTCTACCTTGAACTACAAACTTAAAACCTGAATTGTTCATAGCATGCCATTCAAGTACTTCTTCAACATATCTTTTATGTCGTGGATCTCCATTGGTTTTTAATTTAGGAGAGGTTGTGAACGTCGCTTGGAAATCTTTAACCCAACGTTCATCTGGCATAAGAGTTGCGTTGGTTTCAAAATCAATTCGTGGTACCCAACCCCATTCTTCCTTAAGATAATCCATCAATTTCAAGAGTTTACCTTGCTGAATTAAAGGTTCTCCACCAGTTAATTTTAAAATTGCTCCATTTAAGAGATGTTCTTTATATCCCTCATCTTCCATGAGACACTTAATATGGTAAAATGTCATCTTATTTTTAACGCTCCAGGATATGTAACTATCACAACCATATGGAGCATCATCAGATTTGAATCCAATACATGTAAGGGTACACATTGCGGTTCTTAAGAATACGCTTGGTTGCCCAATGTATTCTCCTTCCCCTTCAATAGTATGGAAGACTTTATCGTTACTGAGAAACATTGTTTCGTCTTTGAGATCACTCATATATTTATTATATGATGTACTTTTATGTAATCAAGCATAAATAATGGTATATGGCAAGAAAAAATTCGCGCTTATGCGCTGTTTTCGACCCGGAACCAACTAATGGTAAACGTATTACAGATACACATAATGGTTGGGATTTAAACTTAAACATCAAAAATAAGTTCAGATTCTCTGATAAACATAATGAATTTCTGACGACATTACTTGATCAAAATACTAAAATGGTATTCGCTGATGGGTGCGCTGGGACAGCAAAAACGTATTTATCTGTTCGGGGAGCACTAACATTATTGAATAATAGAAGTGTTGATCAAATAATATATCTTAGAAGTGTAGTTGAATCTGCAGCTCAAAAGATTGGTCACCTTCCTGGGGAATTAGATCAAAAATTCTTACCATATTCTTTACCGATGTTGGATAAACTTGATGAGCTATTACCTAAAAATGTGGGAGAAAAACTCATAAAAGATGAATATATTAAATGTATTCCAGTTAATTTTACAAGAGGTCTTACTTTCCATAAGTCAGTTGTAATAATTGATGAAGCTCAAAACTTAACTAAACAAGAATTAGTTACATTATTAACTAGATTTGGTGAAGATTCTAAATATATCATTATCGGTGATACAAATCAATCCGATATTACCGGTAAATCTGGATTTAAACCAATTTTAGAATCATTTACTAATCTTGGAGCTGAAAATAATGGTATATTTACATTCTTGTTTGATGAAACCGAAATAGTTAGAAGCAAAATATTGAAATATATCGTTAAAGTGTTAAACAGAATTTAATTCTGTTCCATATCAAGTAGTTCTTTAAGAGCTTCCTCAGGAGAAATGTGTGTAACATTATTGTGAGGAAGCTCTTGTTGTTCGCCTGGCTCTGGCTTAATTAGTTCAGCCATTCTTCCAAAAACATCGTTTTGAAGTTTATTAATAGATGGGTCTTTATCTATGTTAACTCCGTGTATCATCTCATACTATCACCGTTACTAGCACTCCATGACGTTCCTCCAAATGGATTACCTAATCCGGTGGATATTGGATTTCCAACAGATGCTGGAATTGGATCGTTTGATGATTTTGGTTCTGGTTCTGGTTGTTCTACGATCTCCTCGAGTTCCTTTTCAGCTTCAGCTAACTCTTCCGGATCAAATAAGGGTTTGTACATATTATTAAACGTTTTTTGTTCGCTATAAACTACACTATTTTTTTCGTGTTCCCAGACTTCAACTTTGTTAACCCAACAACGACCAGATGTTTCCTTTTCAATGAATTCACTAGCAGCTTTAAAACACCACTCTGCAATACGTTCTATACCCGTACCGTTAGGCATAATACGTAAATCACATGCTCCTACTTTCGTTAACTCTTGAAAATATGGAAGAGCTGGATCATCAGCTGCAATACATGTAGTATGATCAAATTGATTTTCTAGTTGTGATTTAAGTGGTTTTAAAGCTCCAAAATCGACACACCAATGATTTTCATCTAATGTATTACAACTAAACCAAAATTTAGCTGTTAACCTGTACCCATGGAGGAACTTGCAATGACTCTCCGCTCTTGGTTGTCTAAATGCACAGCTACCTAGTTCAATAATTTTCGTACTTTCGAATGTTGACATATAATTGATTGTATCGATACACCAACAATAATCAACGTTTTTGTGTAGATTCTTTGAGAATGTTTGCAATACGAGGGTTGATGAATTTACATACAGTTTCATCCATCTTTGACTTACCTGCAGATTGTAACGCTATAGCTACTGATTGTTTCTGAGCTTTCTTTTTCGATTGAGGTTTACTAGTACCTATCTTACCGTCGTCCTTATAGGATCCCATAAGCTCCTTAATGTTCTTCCTAATAATCTTATCTGTTTTTCCTTTTTTAAGCGGCATGTGTTAAAACTTTCTTGTAAAGGTTGGTAATATCTGTGTCGGATAATCCTGCTTGCTTTAAATATAATTCAATATCATTTATATTATCCGTATTTTTAATTTGGGTAATTTCTTTATTATCAAGTTGTTCAGATAGTTTTTTGATAACAAATTTTTTAAAAACTTCAATAGCTTTTGGTTTATTTGGTGTTATAACTGGTTCTTTAATATCGTAAATACCAGGCATGGAACCACCAGGCATTAAAACCTTAAGCATTGGAGGTATGCCGTTGATCATTGGTCCTCCACAAGCTTCGCTAGTCAATTCATGAAGAATAAATCCTTCATAACTATCACTCTCTTCAAAACCTGCATTTAATGTTGGATCTACTTTGAACCGGATATATCTTAACCCTTTACCCTTAAGGCAGTCGGTCAAAATCTCATCAAAGTTTTTCATTTTCATGATAATATTTAATCAAAATCGTATTGATTATAATTGTCGTGCGCGTATAATTAATACATATGAATAATAATCGCGGAAAAGAATTTTTGTTACCGGTAGCTAATAGCTCAGTTCACCTTACAGATGAGAAAAAACTACAGATTATCGATAATGCAGCTGAAGCTTATGAAAAATTTCTGGATGCACTTGGATTTGATTGGAGAGCTGATCCAAATTCAAATAATACCCCTAAACGTGTTGCAAAATCATTTGTTAATGATTTGATTTCTGGTTGTTATGCAGAACCCCCACGAATTACATCATTTCCAGCCGATGGGTATGATGGGATTATAGCTCAAACAAATATCCCAGTTAAAAGTTTGTGTAGTCATCATCATTTAAATTTTACCGGGAAAGCTCATGTAGCTTATATACCTTCATTGAATGGGAGGGTTATTGGATTGAGTAAGCTTAATCGAATTGTTGAATATTATGCGCGAAGACCTCAAGTGCAAGAATCACTTACTATGCAAATTGCTAATGCAATCAATGAAAGTTGTGAACAGAATAAAGGTGTTGCGGTTGTTCTTGAATGTACCCATACTTGTGCTTGCCTCAGAGGTGTTAAACATGACGGGTGTGTTATGAAAACCTCCAAATTAACCGGGGATTTCATGTATGATCGTGGTACCCGCCAAGAGTTTTATGAATTTATCCGAGGGTAATTATATGGCAGTTCAAGATAATTCATATTACGCATTTGAGAAAGCTATTTTAAAAGCGAGTACTCTCCGTGAAAAAAATTTGTATGGCCCGGCTAGTAAAGCTGCAGAGGATCCGGAAATTGGCATTGTTATTAAACAAAAACCAGCTTACTTCGTAATTAAAGATTGTGCTAATATTACAAAACGATATCTGTTTATTATGTGTTATGGATCATTAACTGATCCAATACAACAACTTAAAGGTACAGTAAATGCTAAAGATATTAAAGATTTTGTTAAGAGAAGTAAAAATAAAGATAATCCCGAAACACTTCAACTGCTAAAATTGGTTATTCATGATATTCAAAATTATATTACACCTCCAGATCCGGATATTCAAGAATTGGATATTAGTTTTGATATAATTGACGGGGAAAACGTTTATGGGGATTATGAGGAATTGAACAACGAACGGTTAATAGCAATTGAAAAAATTGAAGCCTTTCAAAAGGCAAGAATTGATTTAAATAACGAGAAAGCTGTGGTTGATCGATTAACCGAGATATTTGTTTAATCCTCTTTATCAACATCGATGAGTTTGTCTATCTTTGAGACAAACTCTTTCCCTATTAATACGGGGTATTCATTTTCACTTCTATCTGCTATTGAAAATGGTACGTCTGTGTATTTTTGATCATCAAAGATTATATCAAATAATACAACCGGACGTTCTTCTTTATTTCCTGATCCAATATGGATTATAATTGTATCGACAATTTGTTTTTTAACACGTTTGTTATTTACAGTTGAGAAAATTATGTTCTTTCCTCGGGTTTCAAAATTAACTCCATGTAACACGTTATAAGCTCCATTTCCAGAATCCACCTTTGCATCTACATCACCAATGTCTTTGATTTTTATGGGTTCAACTAGACCGATAACATCATCATCAGTTGTTATTTCGTTTAGATAATATGTTCTATATATAGAGTTAAATGTTTTCATCGACCTTTGTGTGTAATCCTGTGTTCTAATATTCGCTTCCGCTCTTGTCTAGCTAATGGAATAATATCCGCAAGTGCTTGCCTAGCTCTTCGTGAAGAAGCTATTGTACCACTTGTAATATACTTTTCAAGGTTATTGACATATGATCGAACTAAATCTAATATCTCTCCCCTATTTGTGTCCATAACATCAATTATTTATGGTTTTTATGGTAAATTAACATAAATTATGGTGTATGAAAAAAATTATAGTAACACTTATCACATTGCTAACTTGCGTATCCGCATATGCTCAAGTTAATTTAGAATCTGGATATGCAACCGATTTTACAATCCGGGGTACTTCTAGAGCAACCAATACAGCCGTAGTGGGTATAACTGGAATTAAAGACGTATCTGATAAAATGTATGTCTACGGATTTAATTATTTTGTCCCAACTAAACGGCAAACAGCACAAAACCATACAGGTTTAGGATTATCCTATTATGCTGATCTTGATGAATGGTCATTTATGGCTGATTTTCAAGGCAATTATCATCTAACTCAAACACCGACCGGTAATTCGATTGAGTTTGGAACTGGGCTTACGTTCTATAATTTACCGTATATCAACAAATTTGCAAATATTTCGTTGTATTATTGGGATGATATCGATCTCAATAGTAGAGGTATTGAAGTGAGTGTTAGTAAACGATTTGCAAACGTTGGTCTCAATTATTTGAACGTAATACCAAAAGCTAGTGTATATGTGTTTAATACACATACAGCATATGCTGCTCAAATTAAGGTTGATTATAGTAAATTTATTATCAGACCGTTTGCTGAACTATCATATATGAATAACGATGCGATTGGCTCATTAGCTCTAGATAACGATTACCAAGCATATGTTGGTTTATCTTATAAGTTTTAATATAATTTAAGTTTTAAAGCCTACCATATATGGTAGGCTTATTTTTTCTTCCAATTTACTCTTTTTGAACTTTTCTTTTGATACATCTTACCTTTAATTGAATTACATGCTGATTTAGTTGGTCTACATGCTGGGTAACTTCCTCCGGATTTTTTAGATTTTCTGCCACACGGACCACCCGTTTTACAATTTACCCAACCAGAAAATTTCTTCCCGGTTTTTGGATCTTTACCACCACGTTTAAACCATTGATGTAAGTTATCTGAGGCTTCGTAAAATTGTTTAAAGTTTATATTATTCATTTTCTAACCAATCCATTGATGCAAAATATAATCCACTACCACCACCACCGGATTTTATAGGTGTTACAAATACATGTAAAATATTAGGTGTACCATTTATATTATGTCCTAGCGAAAAGAAACTATCTTGTAAAGAGCTAATTACACTAGCATTATCTTTTGATACCAATACAGTGCTTATAACGTTACCGCCAGATAGATATTGTATGCCAGATCCTCCTACCCCCCAAGATACCGCTGAATTTGGCACACTAGATAACGATACTGAACCGGTATGAGCTGGATCAATTATTAATCGTACCCTTGTGTCTATATTACTATCTGAATTAAGAATATTAAATATTTCCGGTGATATAACACCCTGTAATCTTGTTGAAGATAATGCAATCTGTAATAATGAACATTCGGTTCCCACCGCAATACTAACTGGTGTATTAATTCCTGTATATGCCATTGTATCTACTGAACGTAATGTGCCTTGTTTTTGTACACCACCTTCAGAATTAACATTAGCGCATATATGAAGTAAATTACCGGGGGTGCTACCGGTTTGTCTAATTTCAGCTCTTAATGGTAAATTTGGATTAGTAATATAAACAGATTCTATATTATTAGAATTTAAAACTTCATGACAGTAATAGATTATCCCGTCTATTACAAACCCGAAACGAACTCTACCAACCCCTAACCATTCATAATCAATTGTAAATATTTGAACTTTAGTCATATCAAGGGTAACACCGCTTGACCCGGTCCCGTTTAATGGATCAATATTCCACGCACTTTGAGGTACATATACAGATGACGTGTTACCAGTCGAATTGCCAATATTAACAGATAATACATTATTTTCGTTTTTAAAATACATACCGGTATATTGATCATATGGAGCTGAAATGTTAGATTCAAAAAATCCGTATTTCATATCTAAACCATCTCCTCCAGATAAAATACCTGTAAACATATATTGTTGAGATTTACCAGGTTGATATGCAAATGATTGTTTAGTTTGTCTTATCACATAATCTCCACTTAAAGTGGTAGATAATAAAGTACCGGCATCGCCAGATTTAAATTGAACTATTCCGGACCCATTAATAACTTCATTAAAAATAAATTCTCTTTTACTGAATAATTGTTTAACGGAAAAAATAGTTTGAGGTTGACTAACTCTTAATCGACCAAATGCATCCACAGCACCATTATCACCAAAAGGTGTTGAGTTAGTAATTGATTGCCCTATATCATAAGTCAGTATAGCTGTTTTAGGAAATACTTGAGATTTAATACTCAAATCGTTTTCCCAATATGCTGTTACTGGAGGAAATTTGCTATCATCTAATATTTCAACAAACTTCTGATATTCTAAAGTTTGAAACCCTGTGTTTAATGTTGTTCTCAATGACATATGTTACTTTTTCTTCCAGATTTTACCTTTTCTACACCGGACTATAGCCCCGGATTTATATGCAGATGTTTTATTTCCATATACAGAATCTGCTTTTCGTTTACACCTGTCTTCTGCATCTTCTGATTTGATTTTTTTTCTTTTCTTTGTATTGTCGTTTAATCCTGTTTCTATTTTTGTAGAACCACTATAAACTTCAAGAATCCTGTTAATTTTATCGTTAAATATTTTCATATTATTAAGTTACCAATTTTGACATGAGGCGTGACGAGCAGTACCTGGTTTAGCTGTTGAACATTTATGTCTAGCTCTAAAGCTTTTACGACGTTTAGGGTTACTCTTTTTAATGCGCAGATTAGGGTCTCCGTAGTGTATCCGTTTGTATCCCTTACCGGAAGGGTTTTTAACACACTTCATATATTTCTTATTTTTAAGGTAGGAGCTGGCTTGTTTTGTTGCTTTTGTACATCTAGCTCCTTTTTTCTCCAATATTTTAAAAAAATCAATATCTTCTTGTAAAAGATTGTATAAAGAATTAAAATCCATACATTTATTTATAAATATTGGTATGAATAAAGATGAAATCGTTTTACAACAGCTTTATATGGAATCTACCGGAGCTACTTTTAACCCTTCTTTAGGTCCTAACGCTAATTCCCCTATGCAAGACCCAATATTAACTAAAATTGATATCGAAGATGTTAATACAGAAGATGAAGAACATGATAAAATTGATGACCACGAAGTTGATATGGCTCAATCAGAATTATACAAATTAGCCGAATATGCTCCTAAATTATTGGATATGATCGGTAATTATAACGAACTCGAAGGGTGGGTTCAAGCTAAAATTACTAAAGCTAGTGACTATGTTTCAGATATTTACCATTATTTGAAATATGAACAAGAAGGTCCAGGGCAAGACGTGGAAATGGATGTTGAAATTCAAGATGAAATGCCTGATGAAAACCAGGCATTAAATGATGAAATTGTTAAAAATTTAATGAGCCGGTTTTAATCCGTTACTCTAAATTCTTTAAAATATTGTATACCGACATCACTACATTCCGGTTGTCTTTAAATTCATCTGGAATGTAAGGCATTAATTTTTCTATCGTCAAATCGTCTAATATCTCACGGAAATCCGTAGCACTTAACTTGGATCCAGGCTCTCCAGGTGTCATTGGTGCTTCACTTATATTAAACGTTACCCCTTCTGGTGTGTATTTATCTGCCATGGCAAATCGCTTTGCATCATCCCCAACACCTCCAACCCCTAATAATACCTGATCACCCGGGTTGGTTTGTTCCTTTAAAAAATCTAAAACATACTTAACTGGTTGAGGGTTAACTATTACTTGAACATTTTTAAGTGGTAATTTATCAATATACTGTTCTAATACTTCAGCAGCTTTCTTTCCAGTAACCTTTTTACCTGCTGGAGTCTTTCTTGCACTCTTTTCAGATGGTTCACTTACTATAACATATAAATCATCAACCTGATCTGCAAAATATTTGATGTTGTTGAAATGCCCTTTATGTGGTGGTTTAAATGATCCAGGAAATAACCCAATCTTTCGTCCAGTTTGTTCTTTTAAATAGAAATCTTTAAATGTCTTGGCCATTATTTGTATTTAATGAAACCCAATTGTTATATAATTGTTTGAAATGTGAAGTAAATCGATTATGTAACATATCCAGAAATTCTGTTTGTATGTTCATGTTGGTATCTAAAACTTCTGGGCTCGCTATCATTGAAAAAATAGATAAATCAACATCCATATCTAAAGTGTCAATGAATTCTTGCATATGTTCGTTAAACAATATATCGTAAACAAAAAATTCTATACTATGATACTTTTGCAATAATGTGATAAAAAATTGATACCGAATCTGCTTCAATGTAGCATCATAACTATATAAATCTGTAGACATATACTCATCGTATTTGTTCTTTATTTGTTTGTATATAGTCGGCAAATTATACTCATCAATATCGGTGTCATCTACATGTAATACAGATCGTGATCCGAAAAGATCTAAATTGTTACCTGTGATAATATTGTTATCTGCAGAAGTGATTTTAATATTAGGAACACCATACATACTTAATTCTGTATCACGTATAGTATGATAAACTAGCCCGTCAATTGATAATCCAATACCATTTCGATTAAGAACCCAATCTAATAAATTTTCATCACCGTAATGATGTTGTTCTATGTAAAGATCTGTATCATGTAATGATTTAAATACAACTTCTCTAATGCTTGTCCCTGGGTTACCATACCAAACAAACTTACCATATTCATAATTTGTTTGTTTTCGATGATCGTATATTTTATCTATGGTTAGGTCTTTTAGAAAATATAGTTTCCGAAAGGATTCACATAAAAACCCTTGTTTACATAGTGTAAATCCTTTATATAATGATTTATCTGGTTCGGATTTAGGTTCATTATATCCAATTGAATGATATACCATATTCTTATACTTTATTGGTTGTTTAAAAAACCAATCAGAAACATCTTCTGGTCTGTTATAATAATACTTTTGTTCTTTTTGTATAAAAACCAATAATTTATCACTATTGTACCCTAAATCTTTAATTGTTGTTTCGTATAACTGTTTTACTTCTGGATAATAATTATTAACAACACATTCCGGGATAATTAATTTTAATGGTTTAAGTTCTTTTATTGCTTCAACATAAATATCCCAATTTGGTGGGTTAAACGTTCCACCATAATTAGGGTCAATATACCCACCAATACTACAATCGAACAAAACCGGGCCATCTTTACAAAGAAGAACGTAAATATCGTAATTAAATATGGTGCAAGACGGGTTGGGTTTATGGTTTAAGGTAGGATGATATTGTAGAAATTCCATGCATATTATTTTATCTTCGATTATATCCAGATCCACCGGGATCTTTCATACTTCTAGGATTGTTAAAATATGACGAGAAATCCATCTTACCACCACCGTAATTTACCATCGGAGCTGATTGATCATCTTCTTCACTAGCAGCTAATTTTTGTCTAGCTGGTGATGCAAAGGCACCTCCCATACCATCAACAATAAAATCTCCAGTGATTTTAATTGAATTTGGATTACCGTGGGCATCTTTACCATAATCTTGATCAGTTATAACTATACCTTCATGCGATGATGTATCTCCGTATTTATCTGTTGTATAGTTATTAAGAACTTCATTACCTAAAACTCGAGTAATATGATACGTTAACGCTCCATTGACTGCGGTTTGAATATCTTCTTCCTTATATACTTCATCTAATGGTTGCTGACCATTTAAAACTGTCATGTAATTGTTCTTACTAACAGCTCCTAAAATTTTACCATCCAATGTTTGAATCTTATCAGTTTTAGGTATTTTTACCATCCGGTTAAACCATTGATCTAGTGGTTGTTCAACGGTTTCATTACGTGAATAAACCACGGTAAATGGTTGACCTAAAACGTGTTCAAAATTAACTACACCACGTTTTGTAACATATATCCCGGTAATCACATCAAAACCAAATTCTTCTGCAAAGGGTTTTACCTTTTCTCTGAGGGATTCTAATACTTCAGGATCGAATTGAATTTTTCTAGATACTGTTTTATCTATTACCATTTTACCAGAAACAGGGTCTTTATAAGTTGACGGTTTAAGGCCCGGTCTAGTTTCTTCACCTTGTCGATTTCGCTTTTGATAAAACTGATTAACACCATGAAATGCTATTAATTTAGCTGACCCATAATCGACGACATTTTCTTTACCATCGATATATTCAGTATTAATAAATTTTGTTGGATCGGTATATAATCCTAGATCCATTAATTCATCTTTTATTGAAGGTAATGCTGCATTCATAATCTCCAATATCATTTTACCTTTACGAATCATCCCATGAGCTTTACCAGTTACTGGGTCGGGTTGAAATCTAGTTTGAAGATTATCGATGGTTATACCCCTAACATCAATTTCTTTTTGTGAACCACGATCTAATGCAAATTGTTTTGGATTATTTGGATCGTGTTCGTCGCCAACTACCTTTAATGATAGGTTCACACCATCTAATTTAACGGTTGCGGTTCCGTGGTCTAATTTTTCAACTGCATCATAAAATGTAGAAACGATATCATCAAGAGTTTTAACAGATGGTACATCAAACGGGTGCCACATATGCCCTCCCGCTCCGCCGGAAAGTAATAATTGTTCATCGGTTTGTTGTAATGTACCGATTTTATACAAGTTAAAAATATTATCGTTTTCGTTTAATAATTTCATGTTAAAATAATTCTAGGTGATCTAGCAAATACTGTTTGTGATTTAAATCCACTACCTTCAAATACATCAATATATACGTCAAACTGTACTTCTGGTACTTTTTCTAATTGGGAATATATTTTTTGAATACTAGGTTCTTTACAATTAATTACAACACATGTAAATTTATTATCATTCCCAGCTGTTAAGTAATCAAAACCTATGTGTTCTTGATAACATACAATTGCAATAGCTCCAACTAATCGTTGAAAGTTATCATAATTGACACGAGGGTTAAATTGTGTAAAATCTCTCTCTTTAAAGAAATGTTGGAGATCCTTTCGGAGATTATGTTTTATGTGTTCATACGTCTTGAGTTCGGAAAACACTTTAACGTAATTCCCCACATCATCTCCTTCGTCGCTGAAAAGGGATGCTATTTGTGATGGTAAGTTGGTTTGTTTTTTACCAGCAGTAGCCATTTTTTGATTAAGTTTGTCAATAATAGCTGTATAATATGTTAATTGTGTCCCACCTCTAGATGATGGTGTAAAACTTTTAGTGATATATGTATTGAAAAATTCGCGTATATCTGCTTTATCAATACCGGCTTTTAAATTAGTTGGAATAGACACACCGGAGTTGTTAAGTATTGCTTTTGCTTTTTCATATGCCTGTTCAGCTAATTCGAATTTTTGTTGATCAGCGTAATCTTTAACCAATTGAAAATAATTGATTAATTTTTGGAACTTTTCATATTGTAAATCGGTATATACACTTTGAGCAACTAATCTGCTACTAATTTTGTTCATATTACCATCTCCACCTAATACTGCACCGGATCCTCCAACACCGTTTGTTTTGATCTCAACTTCTTCTCCAGACCATTGTAAATCCCCACTTTTCCCTTTCTTTGCAGTTCCAAATATTGAAAATGTTGCTTCTCCTAACCCAACATTAGTGGATGCCCCTGGTTTGATATTTAAATGAATCTCTTTGATTAAATTTTCTAACCCTCCCCTGTCGTTTTCTTTGAATTGTCTAGGAAGTTTGTCAATAATTGCATCAACAAAATTTGTAACCTTAAGAACTCCAAGATCTTCTAAAGATAATAACCTATCTTTAAATTTTGCCAGATAATTTATTAATTCCACTGCATGGTTATAGCCAGAATTAATAATGATAGACTGCATTTGATCAACTGCTGGTTTACTACCTTTTCCGGACCAATCACCATTTTTAAAAATGGTTTGTATAGCCTCTTCTATATCATTTTCAGCTTCTATCCGGATTCTATTACGGATTTTTTTGGCATATACATCTGTTAATGTATAATTTTCCGCATCACCGTCTTTGAAATCAAATGACACGGTTACATCTTCTCCAAGAATTTGCTGTCTTGGTAATTTAGGAACAGATTTATACGCAACTTGAGCGTAAATGTCTTGTAATGATCGGTAGTTCATAATTTAATAGTCTATATCTGGATCGTCGGAATATGTTGAAATATACCGTTTTATCTTTGATAACATTTCGCGACCGTTTTCTTCATTAATCTCTCCTTCTAAAATTTCACTTGGAATATCCCCATCAGTATTAATTTGTAATGCTTTCCTAATCAACCGGATTAATTCAACTTCACCTTCGGATGATAATTGTTGTACTTCAGGTTCTCCTTGGGGTTCAGCAGGGGGTTGAGGGGGCATAGGATCGATAGGTTCGCCTGGTTGCTGAGGCATTTGAGCTGGATTGAACAACGGGTTAGGTCCTTGTTCATTAATCGCTTGGTGTCTAGAGTTCACCAGTTTAAAAAATTTGCTTTTAGTTGAAACGTTCATAAGATTTAAGATTGTAAAGCTTTCTTGAGGTTATTAGTATTGTCTTCATACTTTTTGACAGCTAATTTACTAACATTTACCCTATTTTTTACTGCTCTATTAGCCTGATATGCTGATGTACCGACACCAAACGCACCTAATTGTTTAGTGGGTTTTTGAGCTAACCGTTCAACTGCGTCATCAACATCATATTTGCTGCTAGAATCCTTTGAGCCTCTACCTGTAATAGCAAATTCGTCTTCATCCTCAGCTGAAGGAGTTGGATTTTTAATGAGTTCATTAACTTTAAAATAGGTTCTAATTAAATTCTTGTACACGTCTGGGTTTTCATCGTGAGTAATTTTGGATGATGCAAATTCCAATACAACCGAAATTTTTTCTAATAAATCTTTACTGATTTGTACTTTATCGGAGGTATCAGATACATATTTCTCAAACCCTTCGTTGATGGCTTGGTCAAATTTCATATATCTATTTAATGAAAAACAATTTGTTTAGTCTTAATGTCATTGAAATATTCTCCTGATAAAAACGTTAATCCATTGTTTTTCGCATATTTTTTGATCTTCTCAAATGTAAATCGTTCAATATTGAACTTATCAACAGCGGATTTTATCTTTAATAGCGTACCATGAGCTCTCCCGTCACCACGCGTGATTAGTTCTTTGAAGAATTCTAACGATTTATATGAAATTACTATTTTAATTGGTAATAGTAACCTCATGCGCAATAATATGTTCGTTAAAATATGCAAATAATCTTGTTCATCAACAAATTCAAGTATTGGGCTATCATAAAATTGAGTATTACAAAAATATACAACGGGTTTTGATGTATATTGTTTATTGTTAATGAAATCAATGGTTTCTTTAATAGTAAAATGAATTAATATCCGGTGAATATCTTTATTTTTTGTAAAATTATCCTGTAGAAGTCCTAAATCATGCAGATGGTTAATCAAAGATATTTCATAAGATTTGTGTATCTCATGAAAATCTTGTAAAAAGATATTAAATTCCGGAAATTCAAGATCCATATCATTTAGTATTCATTTTCTTGTTCATAATACTTTACTATCAGAACAACACCAGTTATTACCAATATTAACCCAGTTAACGTTAATGTAACAGATAACGGTAACTCATACCACAGATCTTCAAATGGTTTAGTTTCCGGTACAAATGACCATATATAAAACGGTACCCAAATACCGATCCAGATAGGAATTGATCGAATAATCACATTTAATAAGTGTATCACTAACATGTGTGCATGATAAAAACGATCTTAATTTAATCAACCATTTTTATCGGAACGGATAGAAGGGTGAGATGTTTAATCCGGTGGAGGCAGGGGCCTGATAATAAAATATTAACGTTCCGCCCAAAAGAAATCAACTAACTTTTTTTGATTTTATTCAATCTAACGTTAATTATCCCGTTATAATAATCTTCTCTCAATAATACATCATGAGCTAATTGCAATTTAAGTTCTTCGTATGCAAGCTCACTCTTACTACAACAAAATTGAACTATTTCAAAAATAAATTTATCTTTACCATATTCAATTAAATCGTGATTCACTTTATCCGACGATGATGTGTAAACTTTCCAATCAGTTTCCTTAACAATATGTCGTCTTCGGTTTTTACCTTTTAGTGGTGGGAGTTTAACAATTTTTCTTGCTTGTTTTTTGCCAATGTATCTCTTACCGTTTACTGTGTTGGTTATAAGATACACAAAACCAAAAAAGTCTTCAGGGATAGGTAAAGCTCCGTTATATATCCAATGTCCTAGGTCGGTTGTCATATAAGAGATTTAAGAACTATTATTTTTTCTTCAATCTCTTCTTTTTCTTTTTATTCCGTCGTTGAACAGACCCTAAAGCTTTTGGAGCTCTATAATCACCAGTTGCATATGAATCACTAGAAAACTGTCCTGATGAAAAATCTCCAAATACACCACCAGTACCAGCCGTCATGTCTTCATCTAAAATCTTTTTAAAAAATTTGTTAAACATTTGATTACTTTAGTATTTATCATATTATACCAATATATGTCGGATATAATTGAAAAATATGACGCTGAACTTAAAGAACACGTCACTGTTGATAGTCTGAATCTAAAAGATAGAACTAGACAATTACCAGCGTATAAACATATTTGGGTTGGCCGACTCATAAGACATAAAATTGAGTTGAATAAGCTTAAAGATACAAAATATGAAAAATTAGAAGAGTTAAAACAACGAATCCGAGCAGAACATCTCACTACATTATCCGCACCTGCAGCTGAAAAATATGCCAATAATACAGCTGTTATGAAAGAAATCAATAAAAAAATCGTTGACCAAGAGCTGATAATTGAATATCTTGAAAAGGTCGAGAAAATTATGCACTCTTATGGCTTTGATTTGAAAAATATGATTGAAATTGAAAAATTGGAAACAATGTAATGATTAAACTAATACTTTTTGATATAGATGGTGTTCTAACAGATGGAACAGCAACATACGACTCTGAAGGAGTTGCTGTTGGTAAAAATTTTAACCATAAAGATATTTCAGCTCTTCGGAGATTTCAACCGGAACTTGGTATTGATGTTGCGTTATGCACATGTAGTAAGGAAATTAACTTGAATTATGCTAACCGTAAGAACTTATCATGTTACTATATTCCATACGATCCTGGTAGGACAGAAAAACAACACCTGTTACCGGAAATTATTGCGAGATATAATTACGATCTTGATGAAATAGGGTTTGTTGGAGATGATATCCAAGATGTAGAAATTATGAAACTAGTTGGATATAGATGGTGCCCGAAAGATGCAATATCAGATGTTCAGATTTTATGTGAGACACAAAACAGATTGAATATTAAAGGTGGTCGTGGTGTTGCAAATTATTTATTTCAACAGCTAGCTAGCAAATATTAAGGATAAAATTATGGCAACGTTTGCAAATTTAGTTATACCAATGGCTGGTCAAAGTTCATCCTTTTCTAATAAAGGGATTAAAACACCAAAACCATTCATTGATATATTTGGGAAACCGATGGTGCAACATGCATTTGAAAGTCTTGATTTAATGCCGTATGTTACACCAATTTTTGTTATAACAAAAAATCATGATGATTGTTATAACGCATGTAATGTTATTAAAGAATTTTGTCCAGGCGCAAAATTTGTGGTGTTAGATAGCACAACATCTTGTCCAGCTGAATCTTTGTATAAGGCTAAACCATACATTAACAGCGATAAACCGTTAATACAATCCAATGTAGATCAAATTTTACAGTGGGATTCAGATCGATTTTTATCTGTTATTAATAGAAACGATCCAGATGGTGCTGTAATTACAGTAAAAACTACAGACCCTCATTATAGCTATATTAAGGTTGATTATACCGGTAAAGCTATCAAACTTACCGAAAAAGAAGTTATATCCAATAGAGGTTTAATTGGCACACATTATTGGAAACGTGGTGATGATTTTATATGGAGTTATGAAGTTGCAAAGCAACAAGGAATTAATTATAATGGCGAATTATATATTTCACAAACTTATAATCCTTTGATAGAAGCTGGTCACACTATTAATGATTATAGACTTTTAGATGATGAAAAACAATACCCGGTAGGTGATCCCAAACAATTAAATGAATACACTAACAAATTCCCATTTATTAACAATCTTGGTGTTGTCGTCAGATAAATACCAACCAATTTTAAAATTGTGGTCCCACTACTTTAATAAACATTGGAAGGATTGCCCATATAAAACTTACACCGTTTCAAATACTAAACCAATATCGTTACCTAATATTGAATGTTTAGTGACTAATGTACCTGTAATGGATAATGCCGATCATTTCAAACAAATGATGTTACATGCATTAAATCACATAACAACACCATATGTGTTATGTGTTGTTGAGGATCAAATTATTGTTAAGGATGTTATTTCCGAAAATTTTGATCACGTTGTTAACTATATGGATAATAATGACATTACAAAAGTACGTTGTTTATCCATGCCATGTGGTGATCATCCATTAGAAGTTGAAGATGGTTTTATAAATTCTGAAAATTTTGGAATTATTGACAACAACAATGAATATAGAAATTCACTTCAAGCTGCAATATGGAATCGATCTAGATTAATAGAACTTTTAAATGTTTATACAACCGATTTTTCTGGTTGGGTATTTGAATGTGATGAGCAATTCCGTAATAAATCCAAAGATTGGACATATATAGCATGTAACCACGGAAAAGGTGGTCATTTATTAGATCGACCTGAAGGAAAGGGTGATTCACCATTATTACAGTACGTTGAGTTGGTACGTTGGGGATTGTTTGATAGGATTTATATTGATTTCTTCCGGGATATGGTTAAGAAGGATGGATTATCAATTGACACACCTGAATATAAGCCATTTGGGGCAGGATTAAAAAAGGAAGAATTACCATTATAGTAGTTGAATAGTAATGACTTGGTAATACTATTTAACTATGACCAAGTTCACATACTGTAATAAAAAACGAGTAGGATTTTTAGTATCCGATCACTTCGATTTAATACGTGAACATTTTTCATACGAAAATACCGGGGCTGTTTTTGCTAGAAAACGTGGAGCATGGTATGCAAAATCTAGAAAATATGTAATAACACCAGGTGGTAAATTTGATGTTGGATTAACATTTGAAATTGCCAAATTTGTTCGTAAAGAGCTACCGGGAGAAGAAATTACATATGATGATTCAATTTTATCCCAACTTAAACCCCATATTTCGAACACTGACCTTGAATTATCATTACCTCTTCGTGATTACCAAAAAGAAATTGTTGATACATGTTTTAAATTTGGAAGAGGTACTGTAGTTTTAGCAACAGCTGGTGGTAAAACACTAGTAATGGCCAACTTACTTGAACGATTATATAAAGCAACTAAAGACAAACCTACTTGGAAAGTATTATTAATGGTTCCGGATTTGGGGTTAGTAAATCAAACATACAATGACTTCAAAAAATATGGTTGTAGTTTTCAATACGGTAAATGGACTGGTAATTCCCCAGTAAATTTAGGAGACAATGTAATTATTGCAAATTTAGGAATACTTCAAAGCGGATGTAGTGATATTGAGTGGATTAAGTACATTGATGTATTGATAGTTGATGAAGTTCATAAAGTCCGGTGCAAAAATAAGGTTAATAAAATACTTAAAACCATTGAAACACCAATTAAATTCGGATTTACCGGTACTCTCCCCGACACCAACGAAGATATATGGAACATATATGGGAAAATCGGTCCAAAAATATACGAGAAAGGTAGTTACGAATTACGACAAGAAAATTACGTGAGTAATTTGTTAATCCATGTTTTAAAGTTGGAATATCGACAAAAACCGTTTTATCCCGATGAAATCAACGATCCTGGTGAGCGATATAGGTTAGAATTTGATTTTTTGTTTACAAACACGTTCAGAAACAACATATTAAAGAAAATAACAACAGAAGTTAACAATAACGTATTATTATTGGTTGACTACATTCGTCATGGAGAAGAATTATACAACGTATTAAAGGACAACGATCAAGGAAAGCAAGTATTTTTTATACAAGGTGATGTTGATGTAGAAGAACGAGAGAATGTTAAGCAACTTATTGAAACCAATGATAATATTATTTGTATAGCAATAAGTAAGATATTCAGTACAGGTATTAGTATTAACAATTTACATTATATAATATTTGGTTCTGGAGGGAAGGCAAAGATCAAAATTTTACAATCAATAGGTCGTGGTTTACGATTACATAAGAACAAAGAAAAGCTAGTAATATTTGACATAGCAGATCAACTTCGATACGGTAAGAGTCACGCGGACGGTCGTGCAAAACTATATGAAAAAGAAAAAATACCTGTTAAATATTCGACTATAACTCAAAAATAGTGGATTAAACTTAACCTGAATATACAATTAACATATGCAAGCTAAAAAGCCTAAAAACGGTAAAAAAATCAAACCCAAGAGTAAAGAACATTATGTAAATTCTGGTGAATTTAAAGCTGCAATCAAAGAATATTACCAAACTGATGAATGTTCAAATGAATTAGGAGAAATGATAACTAAAATCGCTTATGGTTTAAGTTATGCTCCCAATTTTATGAATTATTCATTTAAGGATGAAATGATAGGTGATGCTATTGTAAAAATGTTTACAGCATTACACAATAAAAACTTTGATTTAGATGCAAGGGACAATAAAGGTAATAAATACAACCCATTTTCATATTTCACTACAATTGCATTCAGAGCATTTATTAATAGGATTAAACGAGAGAAACGGCAATATGATGCTATTAATGAATATAAAGAGCGGGTATATGAAGATTTAATGAATAATGAAGAGGTAGAACAAAAAGTTTATGTTAGACCTCAACATGAAGAGGAAGAATTACAGTATTAATAAATACTAATAGTGGAATTCAACCAATTAGTAAAATTACTTGAACAAGACGAATCAATCTTCAAACCAAGAAAGACTGAAGGTAGAAGAGAACGGTTTAATCAAATAATTCAACGTCAAATACAAGACTATATCAAGAACGGATCTAAAGGTGATTTAAGTTTACCCGGAACACCAATTACATCGTTACCAGATAATTTAAAGTATGTAGGTGGTATTTTAGACCTTTCGAATACATTAATTACATCATTACCTGCTGGATTAAAGGTTGGTGGTTGTTGTTTAGATCTTTCACGTACACCAATTACAACGTTACCGGATAATTTAACGGTTGTTGGAAATTTATATGTTGATCGTACGCAAATTACATCATTACCGGGTAATTTAAAGGTTGGTGGTTTATATATTCACGACACACAAATTGCATCATTACCAGACAATTTATCGGTTGATGAATTGGATGCTCATTCAACTCTAATACAGGAATTCCCGGATAGTTTGAAAATTAGAAATTGGCTAGATATCAGAAACACACCACTAGCAGAAAAATATAGAAAAGGTGTATTAACACTAGCTCAAAGATTAGAACAATTTAAAAAAACATACCCGGGAGTTAATGGGCAGATTTACCTATGAAATTTCAAGATTTAACAACATTACTTGAACAAGATGAATCGATCTTTAAGCCAAGACGGGTTGAAGATCGACTAGAACGTCAACAGCAAGAACAACTACGGCAAGTGTATGACTATATTAAGAACGGTTCTAGAGGTGATTTAGATTTAAGAAAAACCGTACTTACCACTTTACCAGAAGGGTTACATATAGGCGACAGTTTAATGTTATTGGGATCAAAAATCACACACTTACCGGATGATATTAAAATTAATGGTGTGTTATATTTAGCAAAATCACAAATTACACGTTTGCCGGATAATTTAAAAATAGATGATTTGGTGTTATCTATGACACAAAATATTACTCAACTACCTCGTGGATTATCAGTTAATCGGAGAATTTTATGCGATTATTCACGCATAACATATATTCCTGATGATATACAGGTGGGTGAAGAGCTGAATTTGATGAAAACACCGATTGAACATCTCCCGGATAATTTAACAGTAGATAAACTGAATATCAATTACACAAGAATTAAATCTTTACCTAACAATTTAACAGCGGATTTTGTTTCAGCTAGTATGAGTTATATCAACCATATACCACCGAACAATAAAATTAAAAGGTTAATTATCTATAACACTTTATTAAGTAAAGACCCAGATATAATGTCTGCTAGAAGTGGTGAACACAACCCTAAATATCCAAATATTGGTACAATATATTATTAATATTTTTTGACCACATTCCAAACCTTATAAAACAACAGCTTACTTTTACGTTCTTCGTTTAAATCTCCAAAATCAACAAACCCAGGATCTTGTTCTGAATCATGAGGCCATTCTTCGAAATGAATACAATAGTGGTTCCTTAATTTATAGTAAGCACTTAATATAATTTCTTCTGTGAAAAAATCTGTATGTGGAGGGTGCACACTAGATAATAACACCAAAGCATGTTCATAAAAATCAATTAATGCATCAAACTCCGATGGGTGTATACCAATAACACCACCAACTAATTGTTCGGTCATATCCGTATCTTCGTATTTCATCCCATACTTATCTTCTAATAATCTCCGTAATAACTGGACATGACTTGTATGATACCAAATATTTCCATGTTTAAATTGGATAAGTTTATGGTCGGATATTAATCGATCTAATCCTGGACCTATTTCTGGTGTGTATATATTATTTGGATTTAAAGGGTAATAGTGGGTTTTATCAAAGAAATTATTAATTTCCACACCACCTTTTGTGTATGGTGTTAATGACCAATGAGTAATACCAGCATCAACCCAGCAAAAATTATCGGTATTATATGGATTAAAATGCGCTGTATTCTTAAGAAAATAGATTTTTTGATGGCACAATATTTCACATCTAGTATGGAACAATCCCGGTTCATTAGGATTTGTTTTCCGGATTTCTTCAATTTGGTCTTTAAAGTACTTGATGCATCGTTGGCGATGTGATAATATATTATCAGCATATTTGAAATCACCTAATTCAGACACAATAACTGACCATTTTTGTTGTTCTCCTAACGTATCCAAATATTCTAAATATGCTTTAATCTTATGGTAACCCGAACCACTACAATAAATTACCATTGGCAATCCAAAGTTATATAAGTTTTGTAATGAAGAAAAATAATATTGTTCATGCCAATCACGACCACCAAATTTGCCTTCGCGTTCTCCATGATATATTGCAGTGACTAATGTTGTACTCATCAATAACCTATTTAGCGTATATTAATTAAGAATCTACCATAAATAATCATAGTGAAATTTCAAGACTTAACAACATTACTTGAACAAGATGAATCGATCTTCATACCAAGAAATCTAGACACCCGGCAAGATCGTTATGAGCAACAAATTCAACAGCAAATTCAACACTACATTAAAAATGGGTCTAAGGGGAAATTATATTTATCCTATAAACCAATTAAATCGTTACCAGATAATTTAAAGTATGTAGGTGGTACTTTATATCTCGTCAAAACCAAAATTAAATCACTACCGGAAAATTTGACAGTTAGGGGTAATTTAGAGCTAGACGGAACACAAATTGAATCATTACCAGCTGGGTTAAAAGTTTATGGAGCATTATTTATGAACTTCACTCACCTTAAATCATTACCACCGGGATTTGAAATAGGTAACGGATTATATATCAAACATACACCAATTACGTCATTACCAGCTGGTCTAAGGGTTGGAGGTAATTTCGACCTTCGGGGATCACAAATTGAATCATTACCAGCTGATTTATATGTTAGAAACTGGTTAGATATCAAGGATACACCACTAGCAAAAAAATACACGGTAGAACAATTAAAAAAGATGTTACCTGACGTTGGAGGGGAAATATATATATGAAATTTCAAGACTTAACAACATTACTTGAACAAGATGAATCTATCTTCAAACCGAGAAGGATACAAGACCGGGATGAAAGACATGAAAACTTAATACAGCAAAGAATTCAAGAATATATCAAAGGTGGTTCAATTGACCATTTGGTTTTAGCTCATCAGAATATTAAATCATTACCGGATAATCTTAAAAAAGTTGGAGGGTGGTTAATGTTGTCTTACAGTCAAATAAAATCATTACCAGAAGGATTACATGTTGTAGGTGCATTAGTTTTATCTGATACTCAAATTGAATCATTGCCAAAGGGGTTGAAAGTTGGTGGTCATTATTTTTAGATTATAGTCTAATTAAAACACTTCCGGAAGATATACGAGTTGGAGGTAATGTGGTAGCTGACAATACACCTCTTTCGCAAATCTATAATGTAAAACAACTACGACAGATGTGCCCGGGTATTAAAGGTAAAATATATTTATGAAATTTACACATGAGTTGAATATTAATGTTCAACCACTATACTACTAGTAGTGAAACAGCCTCATTTTAAACAATCGAAAATTTGTTGTATTTCAGATATACATCTTGGAGTACACCAAAATAGTGCTAATTGGCATAAAATTTTATTAGATTGGACAAGATGGTTAAATACCGAACTAAAAAGTCATGGTATCCAAGATATTATGATTAGTGGCGATCTATTCCACTCTAGAAATGAAATAGCTGTCAATAGTTTACATGTTGCAACAGAATTTTTACAAATACTCCAAGATTATAACATTGTTATGATCACCGGGAATCATGATTGTTATTATAAAGACAACAGTTTAATTAATTCTCTATCGATTCTCAAAGGATGGTCTAATATCACTGTATTAGATACACCATATGATGATATATTTTTCGGAACACACATACAATTTGCTCCGTGGGGAACACAGATTAAGGATATAACCAAATGTGATTTAATTTTTGGTCATTTTGAATTGATTGATTTTAAAATGAACAACTTTAAAGTTTGTGATCATGGTGATGATCCAACATCTTTATTACAAAAAGCTAGAAAAATCATAACTGGTCACTTCCATTTAAGAGAACACAGAAAATATAGTGAAGGTGAAGTGATATATCTTGGCAATCCCTATCAAATGGACTTTGGAGATGCAGGGAGCACAAAGGGTTGGTATGAATTAGATATACAAACGTTAAAAACAGTATTTCATGAGAATACCATTTCTCCGAAACATATTAAACTACCAATAAGTCGGTTAATTACATATGACCCAGGAAATTCACAGTTAACTAACCTAATTAAAGATAATATTGTTAAATTAGTTGTTGATAAGAACGTTGAATCAGATGATTTAGATATTTTAACAACATATATCAATAGTTTAAAGCCATATATCTACAATGTTGATTATGATATAAACTACAATAAATTTACAGTAGATGAGCTTGACTATCAATATTCTGGTGTTGATTATGAAACAGCAATAACAGATTTTGTTGAAATGTTACAAATCAACAATAAAAAAGAAGTCATCGACTACACAATTAATCTATATAAATCATGCATAACGTAGGAATTGTATTATATACAACAGGTATCAATGAAAAAAATCTTAAAACATCACTGAAATCTTTTAATCATATTAAAGATAATGTGGTAATTATAAGTGACGGTGAATTGGTTAATAAAGAACTGGTTAAAGGATATAACTTTAAAGAATTTAAACGGTGTTTATATCCATCTGCATGTTATAACTATGGAATTCGCGAACATCTTAAGAATGACAACATTGAATACATTTTCATCATTAATGATAATATTTCTATATTAGATGATTCCGTTTACACAGATTATATTAACGCAGCAAAACAAACAAACATAGGTTTATTTGTATCTTGTACTAATGAAGACGACCCATATGGTAAATCCGACAATTTACGGTTAACTATCGCTATTAAAGACGGGTATAGTCTAACTTTAAACAAAGGATTCAACGGTAATTTAATTATGCTCAACAAAAAAACAATTGAACTAGCTGGATTTTTTGATGAGAGATATAAAGGAGCATTTGAAGTAGGAGATTATTACAAAAAATGTTCAGATGTTGGTATAACTGTACCATATGGCTGGTTTGTTGATGTTAAAAATGTTGAGGATAATTTATTGTATCAAACAAATCTTCCAACCAAAACCCATGAAACAATGAATCAACAGACCCTTGAAGATCGTATGATTCGTGGCATGAAAGTATTTCATATGAAGTATAAAGCTCAATTTAACGAGTTACTTAACATATACACAGCAAATGATGTTATATCTAAAATAAAATCGCTTGCAAGTAGATCTTTTGAGTAATGTTATTACAATCTTGATATATGAAGCAGGTTGTATTTAAAGATATTGAAATACAAAATTTTTTATCTGTTGGTGATGAACCGGTACGAGTAGATTTTCGTCCGGGATTCCATATTATAACAGGTATTAATAGGGATAAACAAGACCGGAGAAATGGTATTGGGAAATCAACGATATCGGATGGAATTTATTTTGCAATTTTCGGAACTACCCTTCGTGAACTTAAAAAAGATTTAATTCCCAATAATATCACTAACAATACATGTAAAGTACAATTAAGATTTAATGTAATTACAGAACAATCTGTTGATTCTTATACAATTGTCCGGACTTTAACACCAACAAAGTGTTATATTTACAAAAACGACGTAGATATAACACGCGATTCAATTGGTAACAACACAAATTACATTCAAGATTTAATTAAATGTACTGGAGAAGTATTTCAAAACACGGTAATTATGACCGTAAATAATACTGTTCCTTTCATGGCTAAAAGAAAGGTTGAGAAACGTAAATTCATTGAAGGTATTTTCAATCTAGAAATTTTTAGTGAAATGATTGCAAATTTACGGGTTGATAGTAATGAAACAAAGAAAATGTTTGATATTGAAAGTACTGTGTATACAGAAGCCAACAATGTCTTAACAAACTATAAAAATCAACACGAAAATGTCTTGCAGGATAGGAGAGATAAACTACAAAAATATAAAGCCCGGCAAGAAACCAATAAACAAACATTAGCTGAACTTCAATCTAAATTACAATCAATAAGTCACGACATTATCGATGAAAATATTTTAACAATATCCAAGCTAGAAAGTAAAATACCAGAGCTTAACACCAAACGAGATGCATGTTTAAAACAAATTACAATCTTAGATATTAAAACTCAAGATATTCAAAAGAAATTTAACAATATCAATGCCGGTCTTGGGCAAGAATGTCCGGTATGCTTACATGTAAGTGATGTAGATGACATTTTGGTTATTGATAAAGAAAAAGAGAATTTACAATCGAAGATTAAATCAAACACTGCTACTAAACAAAAGCTTGAAACTGCTGTAGATAAAATTGATGCAGGAATCACCAAAGTTAACTTAATGATTAGTAAAATTCGAACAAAGAACGATAAAGTTATTAGTCAAATAAACAATCAAAAGTTAATACAACAAAAGGTCAATCAATTAATTGAATGGCAAGAACAATTAAAAACGGATATTACGGAACTAAAAACCACCGATACCGGTCTCGAACAATTGATTATTGATTATACGGAAAAAACACAGACTAGCCGTCTTAATCTCGAAAAAGTTAAAAACAAAATCAACATGTTAGATGTTGTAAAATACGTTGTATCTGAAGAAGGTGTTAAATCATATATTGTTAAGAAAATGCTAGCATTATTTAACAGTAGATTATCACATTACTTGAAAAAAATGGATAGTAATTGTATCTGTATATTCAACGAATACTTCGAAGAACAAATAATTAACGAAAAGGGGAAGATTTGTTCATATTTCAATTTTTCTGGAGCAGAACGTAAAAATATTGATTTAGCATGTCTATTTGCTTTTATGGATATTAGGAGATTGCAAGGAGATGTAACGTTTAATTTCAGTCTATATGATGAATTATTTGATAGTAGTTTAGATGAACGTGGTGTTGAGTTAGTAAGTAACATCCTCAAAGAACGTGTTGATCAATATAATGAATCGGTCATGGTAATTAGTCATCGAAAAGAGAGTGTTAAAGCAGCTCAAGGAGACGTCATTTATCTAGAAAAAATCAACGGTATCACTAGAAGAATTAATGCACCAGAGTAAATAATAATAATGTTTACAGGTCAACCGCCATATGCAAATTCACCATTCGGTACACAATTTAATTCACCGTTTGGAGCTCCTATACAAATTCACCAAACACCACCAAAACAACCTCAAAAATCTGGTCTCCCAAGATTTTTGAATTATGCAGCTGACTTTGGTGGTTGCGCTTTTTGGAGGATGTTGTGGCCTGAGTCGTTACTCAACTCGAATGATAAGTGTATTGTGCATACATCTACTGTAATGCATAAGGATGCTAACTTTTTTAGACATTTTCAAGCTATAAAATTTCAACGACAAGCAGCTCCACATCAACGTGAATTTATTAAGTTTGTTAAAAATATATCCAATCAATTAGGTATCCGGTTAATTTACGAAATCGATGATATCCCGTTTAGAGAAGATATACCACATTACAATAAACATAAACCATCTTTTTCATCGGATGAAATAAGACAGAGTGTTCAAGAAATTATGGAAATATGTGGCAATATGTCAGTTACATGTAATTTCATGAAAGAATATTTTCAAAGTAAATTAGATCCAAACGTTAAAATTGATGTGATACCAAATTATATTCCAAAATTTTGGATAGGTAATTTTTACAATCAAGATCAAATTCAAAATAACTATGAACGATCAAAACAAAGACCACGGGTATGTTGGTCTGGATCTGGAGCTCATTTTGATGTTGATCGTCGAATTAAAGGTAAAGATGATTTTTATCATATTAATGATGTTGTTAGAAAAACAGTAAACGACTTTAGATGGGTATTTTATGGTGGTATATCCCATGAATTGGTTGATTTGGTTCGGTCTGGGAAAGTTGAATATGTGCCGTGGGCTAATTTATATGAATATCCAGGAAAGCTACATGGTTTGAATATCAATATGTTTATTGCACCACTATCAGATAACAATTTCAACAAATCAAAAAGTGACTTAAAATATCTCGAAGCGTCTGCATTAGGTATACCAATTGCATGTCAAGATTTATGTACGTATGAAAACGCTCCAATTAAGTTTAAAACTGGAGATGAGATGATTGACCGAATTAAAGAAACCTTAAAAGATGAAAGACAATATATTAAACAATCTGTCCATGCAAGAAAATTTGCTGAAACCAGATTTTTAGAAACCGAAACCAATTACATGAAATTTTACGACAATTATATGTATGCAAAAGGATCACCGGAGAGAAAATATTTGAAATGAAAGATTTATTTTTTACATACGATATAGACGGGTATACAAAAGCAAAAGAATGGATTAAACAGTATAATCTCGAAAATGAGATAGAAGAGGCCATTAATGAACAAAATGGTCCTGTTAATTCATACACATATGTGGCTTTGGCTAATAGTTTACGTATTCGAAAAACATGTTGATGTTTTGTAGCATGTTAATATATTAATTGCATGTATAGAAATATTGTATATGATCAATTTAACCAACAAATTAGATTATACACTTGGGATGAAGTTGGTAACCGGATCGAATTAGTTGAAAAATACAACCCATACCTTTATATTGAACCTCACAATAACCAACATGCAACAGCTGAATCAATTTATAAGACCCCATTACGTAAAATCACATTTCAACGTGATTCTGATCGACGCCAATTTATCAAAAATAATAGCATTAAGCGATTATTTGAAAATTTACCTATAAAACAACAATATCTTATCGATAAATTCTGGGAAGTTAATGAAACCCCAGAATTTACCCAATTTGATATCAAAATGTTACTACTTGATATCGAAACCTATTCACCAGCTACTGAGGGATTTCCGGATATTGAAAAAGCAAACCATCCGATTAATGTTATTACCGTATATGATAATTTAACTGCTCAATTCTATACATGGGGCACGAAACCATATACGGGTAAATTAAAGAAAAATGTTGTGTATACATATTGTCAAACAGAACGACAATTGTTTGATCAATTTTTAAACTATCTCGAACAAGACTATCCAGATATTTTATCCGGTTGGAATAGTGAGTTTTTTGATATTCCATATATCATTAACCGTATGAAAAGGGTCATAGGGGAGAACGAAATGAAACGTTTATCTCCAGTAAGGCAAGTCTATTATCGTAACATGATGGGAGCGTTTGGTGCTCAACAAACTCGATATTATATTGAAGGTATAGCACTTCTAGACTATCTCGATATTTACAAGAAATTTGCTCCAGAACGTGAGTCTTACAAACTTGATGTTATCGGTGAAATTGAACTTAATGAACGAAAAGTCGATTTCGGAGACATGGATTTAGCAACATTATCAGATGTTGATTGGAATAAATTCATTGATTACAACGTTCAAGACGTAAACCTATTGGCTAGACTTGATGAAAATTTACAATACTTGAGTTTAGTCAGGATGTTAGCATATGTGGGTTGTACTACTATTGAATCTGCAATGGGAGCATTATCTGTAATCAATGGTGCATTTGCAGTTCGAGCTAGACACAGAAATCAAATTATTCCGACGTTTATTCGGGGCGAAGATACTGGTAAAAATCCAGGGGCATATGTAAGCGAACCTAAACAAGGTTTTCAAAATTATATCATGTCGTTTGATGCTAATAGTCTATATCCGAATGTTATGATATCTTTAAACATGTCACCTGAAACGAAAGTTGGTAAAATAATAGAAAAATCAGCTGATAATATTACGGTTGAAATGGTTTCTGGTAAGGTAAAAGATTATAAACTTCCAGTATTTGCAAAAATGGTTAAAGATTATAAGTTAACCGCATCAAAGGCTAACATTTTATTCCATCAGAACGAAAAAGGTGTGATACCGGAAATTGTTGATTACTATTACAATAAACGTAAAAAGGTAAAAGATGAATACGTTGAATTAAAGAAACAACATGCGGAGATTGTTAATCAAATAAAAATCCTCGAAAATCAATTAGAAGAACTTGGTTGATATTGTTTCTTTTCAAATTTCTGGATTGATATGATGTTACCTGTTGTTCGTGATTTAAATGGTTTATGTAATTGAACTTTACCGGCAATCCTATACATAATACCATCTCTTGCATACCCAGATAATATCATATCTTTTAAAAAATCTGATTTAACAGTACCGTTTTCTGTATACGTTAGATAATACATTAAACGTTTTAATGAAGCGGTTTTACATTTTTCGGAGGTTATTTGTTTTTCTTTTTTGGTTCTTGCATAATATTTTTTTTCCCACTTTAGCCTTCGTTTACGTTCAATTTGAGCTTTACGTTCATCCGACCAGTTTAATTTTGTAATTTTACCTTTATTTGTTCCTTCATACACGTTTTTCGGGTCCCTCCCTTTAAGGCTTTTCATACCATGTTGTTTTAATTCTTCTTTTGTTCTTGTACGAAAATATGTGGTAATATTTTTCCGGTGTTTTTCTCTACGTTCCGGTGTAAAAATAACACCGCTTGTTCCTTCCCCACCTTCTGTTAAATTATATAGAGGCCCTGTTTTTAAATCACACCGACCGATTTCAGTTATTAACTTCATTTCCATATCCAACGCTTCTTTTTCATTATCGGTTATAAAAACAGTTTTTAAAACCGGATCTATACCGGTTTTAAGTAGCTTATTAATTTTTCTTCCCAATCTCGTGTTTTTGTTTTTATAGTGTTTATATTTCCGTTTTTGTTGAATATTACCTTTACCGACATATATAGGTAAATATTGATATTCCTGGGATAATATGTTATAATTAGAAGGAACGGTAGGATCAAAATATATGTAGACTTCAAACATATCAATATTTATACCAAACTAACGATATATGAACAAAAAACAATTATTAGATAAAATTGCAGGTCTTAAACGACAGCGTGATGATATTAATATCAAATTACAACAAGCTGGAACAAAACAGCTAACTATTAAAATTCTTATTAATTCCATTTATGGTTGAAAACGACCCTTTATATAGCAATATATAAAGAAAATCCCTTTAATTGCTGGAAACTCTTATAGTAAGACAATCAGCAGCCAAGCTCAATTGAGAAGGTTCAACGACTATCCGAAAGGAGTACACTTAAGTAAGTGGAAATGGGGGAGATCTCTATGAGATCATGATATAGTCTCATCTTTACAGTGATGTAAAGCAGCGAAAGCGGGTGTTAATTAACGACTAACATCGAAGATATATGATTTTGGAAATAAAAACGCTCCAATTGGAGATGATGATATTGCAGCATCTGTTACATTAACCGGGCAAGCTGTAATCAAACAAAGTAATAAAATTATCCGAGACTTCATTAAACTTAAGACCGGATTAACAGATGAACAGATTGAAAAGAATGACCCAATTATATACAACGATACCGATTCAAGTTATGCATCAATTGAATTGCTTATAAAACATTTAGGGCTCAAGTTTACTAATGAAGATGGGGAAATTCATGATGATGTCTATAAAATTGAAACTGAATTGGTCGATTATTTAAATGATGAGATATATACATGGGGAACAAAAACCTTTAATAGTAAAGATTGTAGATTTGTTTTTAAACGTGAAAGTATTGGACAAGTCGGGCTATTTTTACAGAAAAAACGGTATGTACTACATGTTCGAGATGATGAAGGTGCAAAAGTTAATAAGATAAAATACACTGGAGTTGAAGTAGTTAGAACAACACTACCGAGTTCATTAAAACCGTACATGAAAAACGTAATTGAGATTATGTTATCGTCTCAAGATTACCAACAAACCAATGAAGCTCTTAAGGCTGTGTATGATAAGTTCAAACAATTGAGTATAAATGAAGTTGCTTCGGTAATGGGTATTAAAAACTATAGTAAATATGCAAGTTTGTGTACAGGGTTTAAGACATGTAAAGGTATGCCAGTGCATTGTAAAGCAGCTTATTACTATAACGAAATACTCAAAACATTAAATTTAACTGGTAAATATGAACCTATTGGATCTGGAGATAAAATCAGATACTTTTACGTTAACAAACCAAACAGGTATAACATTAATGTGATTGGGTTTAAATATGATTGGCCTGTAGAATTTAACGAAATAGTTACACCAAATTACGATAAAATCTTCACAAAGTTGATTTACAAGCCAATTGAACGGTTTTATAATTGTGTTAAGTGGAAATGTTATTTACCAAATCAAGCAGTAAAATGTGATTTATTTAGTTTATTGGCAGAATAGTTGAACTATCAAGTTTAAAACATAATATATAAAGATGGAAGAAACAAAACTTAAAATTATTATCGATCAAGTAGGCAGAATCATTATTGGAGAACAGGTAGATCTAACCGATGAACGGTTGGTCCTTAAAAATCCATGTAATATTTTTATTCAACCAAATGAACACGGTCAACTACAAGTTCAAACAATTCCGTTGTTTTTCCGGGAATTTTTAACTCAAGCCGGTCGTGAAGCTGGAGTTAGTTTTGAATACAAAACCGGTCAATATAATGCAACAACCGCTGGAGATCATTTGGATGAAAAGCTTGTAAACCAATACTACCAGGTAATGGAAAATTTTAAACAACAAGATCCTGTTGTACAACCAGCTGAACCAGCCCCAGGAGAAGTCGTTCAATTGTTTAACGAATAACAAATTACCTTAAAAATCGAAAACTTGGATACATTTTATGAATTTGTGTCCAAGTTTTCGCCCGTCTTTCTAAAGGGGTACTAGTAATATCAATTGATCCACCTACTATCAAATCTTTTGGTAATGCACTAATTTCTGTATCATATAAATGTAAAGACCCACCAATAACCATCTTTGGAGATAGAGATTTTAAACCACCACATTCTTCAAATAAACAATCTCTAACAACTTGTAATCCTGGACCGATTTTTGATATGAGAGACCCAACAAATGATGCATTACCGGTAACTTTAAATCCCGGGGGTGTTGATATCACATTAGAAAAGTCAACTTGCAAATCACCGTTAATTCTTTTGAGGTTGTTGAAAGAATTAAAATTCCCTTCCATCGCTAAAAAACTACCATTAATTTCAGTCCACTTAGATGGAACGGTTTTTATTAGAGTGTAGCTTATATCTAGAGTTCCACCAACAATCAAATCTTCCGGTAATACCTTAATCTCACTTGCTGAAACTGTTAAATCGCCTTTTACATGTAACCCTTTTGGTAATTGAGTAATACCAGAACATTCATCTAACATTAAATTGTTGACAGTCAAATTATCTGGAAGCGAGCCTTGTGGAACCAGCATACCACTCAGAATAAGATCTCCGGTCTTTTGACTTTCCCGGATCTTTGCATTTATCATCATTTGTACCCGTTCTAACCGATCACCTAATCGTCTAGGAGTAAATATTGATGGTTGATCATTTTCAACTAATAATGCTAAATCATGGAATTTCATTTTAAGCCGATAATTTGAAGATATTGCATGATTTTCTTTCTATCTTTAGTCACTGCATCATCACTATCATACACTTCTTTAAGAGTCCCGTCTTCTTCAACTAAAAGAGCGACTGTTTTCCATGTACGCGGGAAACCAGCTTCCAATAGTTGGTTAAGCAATTGTTCAGATTTAATAAGAATGAGATAAAATGTATATCTCTTATTGAAATAATAATCATTCCAATGATCCGGATTTTTGTAAGTAATACACCATTTTGCATCTTCATCCCCCAGACCGCATGATCTTCTTGAAAACAATGATACCCCTAATTTCCTTGCAGCTGCATGACTATGTGGTACCACCACATATAAATCATCTGTATCAACAATAACTTCAAAATCTGATTGGTCTTGTTTATTAGAAATGTTACTACCCGTTGAATTAAGAGTGTTAATTTCGTCTTGTAATTCTTGAAATGTTTGATATTCGGCTAAATTCGACTTTGAGGTTAACCGTCTTTGCAAAAAGGTATGAAATTCCTCAACGGTATTACGTAAGTCATCTAAATTATTAACATCAACATTGCCTTGCATTATTTGCCGGGCCATCCAACCTGAATAGGTTTTCTTCGGATGCGGGTCCGCTTCAATAATTTTTTGTGCTGTTTCCGGATCTAATTTACCACTAGCAACATATTGTTTAGTTTCTTTTCTGGTTTCATTTAAATATGCTTCAAAAATCAGGTATGAATCATGCGTCATACATATATTTATAATATTCAATATTTTTTAATAACTGATATTGATAAAAACTAAACATATTATATAATATACACATGAGTAAGAAAAATGATTTTAATGACGTGTTTGCATCATTGGATAAGTTAAACCCGGAATCGACGTTCTTGAGTGAGAACGCTTTATCTAATGTTGATACTTGGTACGATACCGGTTGTTATGCATTAAATGCAATATTAGGCGGAACATGTAGACATGGTGGTGTACCTAAAGGTAGATTAACCGGATTTGCTGGACCTTCCCAATCTGGTAAAACTTACATCATTAATAAAGTACTAGGAAATGCACAAAAACGTGGTGTTCATCCAGTTATTTTTGATACAGAGTTTGCTGTCGATAAAGATTCTACGATCGGTGTCGGATTGGATCCTACAACCACTAAATATGTACCGGTTTATACTGTTGAACAGTGTCGTAATCAATTAGTTACATTCCTCGATTCAATTGTTGAGAAAGGAATGCAAGGAAAATTCATAGTATCTGTAGATTCACTAGGTAATCTAGCATCACAAAAGGAAGTAGATGATGCTGCAAAAGACAAATCAGCTATGGACATGGGATTACGAGCTAAACAGCTAAAATCAATGATGAGGATATTAACCTATAAAGCTGGATTATCCGGAACATCAATTTTGTTTAGTAACCATACATATGACGACCCATCTGCATTATTTCCATCATTAGTCAAACAAGCTGCTGGTGGTAGTGGACCACAATATATGGCATCAATTTTATGTCAATTAGCTAAAAAGAACGAAAAGCAAGATGCAAATAACGATGATGATGAAATTTTAGCTGAAGCACGTAATTATTCCGGGAGTACCCTTAAGTTTTTAACAACTAAAAATCGATTTGTCCCACCATTCTTGACTGCTGAAATTTATTTGAATTTCAAAACTGGTTTAGACAAATATAGTGGGTTGAAAGATATGGCAGTAAATCATGGTGTGTTAGTTCAAACTGGTTCTACCTTCCAACTCGGCGTTACAAGCGATGATGGTAAATATAAAGCTAACGACAAAATCGGATATTACAAAAATTTCCGAAAAGATGTAGACTTGTTTGAAAATTACATCATTCCGGAATTAGATAAGAAGTTGATCTCTGCGTACAAGTATGGGAAGTAATTTATCTGTTGATCTCCCTGTAGTTGAATAGTAAATAACTACAATGGCTAACATAGCGTTTTACGGCTCACATAACGGTGGGGTTGTGGTTGAGGAACAAGGCACATATTATGTTATTGAATTTGAACGATTCTTTAACGTAAAAAATATGGGCCTTGCTCAGTATAAATCACTTAAGTATCGAGATGAAGGTATTAGAAGTGTTCTTCAATATATTGAAAAGGAACTACGGATAAAACCACCGTTTGATAATCTTTTACACATTAATACTGAATGTTCACATGACGATATATGTACTAGCTATAAAGATTACATACCAGCGTTGAATGTATATGAAGGGTTTCACCACCATTCACATGCATGTGGGTCGTTTTACCAATCACCATTCGATAAAGCTCTAATTTTTAGTTTTGATGGTGGTGGTAATGATTGTTTTTTCAACATTTTCCTTGCAGATCGTAAAACAGGAGCAACATATATAGGGAAAACAAACCCAACCCAACCAGCTCCATTTGATTGTGACTTGGGTTTTCCCTACATGTGTTTTGCTCATTTTTGTAATGATATAAACCAAGAGTGGATTGCGGATGGTAATTTGGTTTATAGTGGGAAAATAATGGGGTTATGTAATTATGGGGAGGTTAGACCAGAATGGTTACCGTATTTTAGACAATTTTATAAATCCCACCCAGAGGGTACAAATTATATCGATAAACTTAATAATATCATTGGTGTAAATTGTGGTTTAGTATTTGACGAAAACAATAGATTTAGTGGTCAATTAAGTTGGGATATAGCTGCAACATCCCAACAAGCATTTGAAGATTGTTTTTTTGAAATTGCAGACCCTTATATACAAACATATGACAAATTACCTATTATTCTTACTGGTGGCTGTGCTCTTAACATTTTGCTTAACACTAAAGTTTCAACACGTTATCCTGGACGCGATATTTTCGTGGCTCCTAATAGTAATGATTGTGGTATTGCATTTGGACTACTCGCAGGTTTTAATAAACCCAGTACCCCGGTTGATATCACATATGCTGGAATGGATATTTTAGATTCCAATGCATATCCAAGTTGGATTGAAAGTAATGATACATATCGTGTAACATTTGATGATATTACAGATAAATTAAAAGATGGTAAAATATTTGGTGTTGTTCGTGGTAGATGTGAACATGGTCCAAGAGCATTAGGGAACAGATCAATTTTGTGTGACCCATCATACCCACAAATGAAAGACATTCTCAATCAAAAAGTAAAACACCGGGAATGGTACAGACCATTTGCCCCGGTAGTTCGACTTGAAGATGTATCAAAATATTTTGAATGGGATAAGGAATCACAACATATGTTGTTTTGTCCCAATGTAAGACCAGAATGGCGTGATCGACTATCATCTATCACACATGTTGATGGTACAGCTCGTGTACAAACCGTTACAAGAGAACAGAACAAATGGTTATATGATTTATTAACTGAATTTGAGAAGAAATCTGGTCATGGAGTATTACTTAACACATCATTTAATATAGCCGGAAAACCGATTTTGAATACTATTGCGGATGCCATGCATGTTTTGAATAATTCGGAGATGGACTATTTAATAATCAATGATTTTTATTGTGGTAAATATTAGGATCTCTCATAATATAGTTATATGAGTACAACTAAAGCTGTTATGCCATTTTCTGGTGGAATGGATTCATCAGTAATGTTAAGAATGGTACAATTCCACCATGATGAAATCCATTTAATTACATTTGATTACGGTCAAAGACATATCCGGGAAATTGAGTGTGCTAAAAGACAAATTGAACAAGCTAAATTAATTGCATTTAGCCGAGGTCGATTTAGTGAATCAATTATTCACAAAATTATTGATGTTTCATTCATAAAAGATATTGCTCCAACTAGTTCACTTACAAATCTGAATATTGATAACCCGGATGTTAAGGATATGGTTGGAGAAGCTCAACCTGTAAGTTATGTACCATTTAGAAATCAATTGTTTCTTTCAATTGCATGTGCTTATGCAGAGGGTATTGGTGCTAATACCGTTTATCATGGGGCTACTAAAGTTGATAGTTTAGCAGGGTATTGGGACGGTAGTCCAGAATTCTTGGATGCGCTTAATCAGCTTGTTGCTCTCAATAGGAAAAATCAAATCAATGTAGTGTGTCCACTGCTTGCTTACGATAAGAGAGACATTGTTCTCCAAGGTATTAAATCACATGTAGATTTCGCAAACACCTATACGTGTTATAGTGGGGATGAAATAGCTAGTGTAACCACACCAAGTTCATCATTAAGAATCAAAGGATTTGCAGAAGCTGGTTATATTGACCCACAACCATATAAAGAAAATTTAAAGGATTTTTGGGAAAAACATAATTGTAAGCCTTGCCCAACAAATCCTTTATACACTAAAGAAGGAACACGAGGAGCTTATTAATAATCTTCAAAATCATCTTCTACACCATATTCCGTATCTAACATAGCTGTAGGTTCAATTGAATCTACAGGTCCTTCTGTATAGTCAGTGGAATCTCCGTCAGATTCAAAATATTCATCCAATAATCCACTAACAACCATATCTTCTACAACCTTTTTTGCCATATCCTTATCAATATATTCAGAGGCAAAAGCTATAATTTCTTTACTAGTTGCTGGTTCAGTTTCAACATATCTAATAATATCCTTTTGAACACCTTTTAATGGAACATTATATGCATTTTCACCAGGTTTAAATGTTCTTCCAGTTAATTTAACTTTTTGGCTAGTTTTTTCTTTTCTGGCTCGGGTTTCTCTTGATCTGGGACCCTCTCCTTTACCTTTTAACCTCATCATCATTTCATAATATGATTCTGTACGTTTTTCACCAGTGTTAGGATCCGTTATCTCTTTTCTTACACGTTCACCGTATTTTTTCTTCCGGCCTTCTTCAAGAGATTGGATATATGATTCAAAAAGAAATTGATTATCGCGGTCTTTCATTTATCATTATTTATAAATTATGTGTGCTATATTTGGAACATCTAATAAAGAAGAGATCAACACTCTTTTTGAAGCTAACCATGATCGTGGTGGTTTTGCGGTAGGTTCATTATGTGTAATGAAGAATAATGAATATGCTGTTAAAAAACAAGGCGGGAAAGAAATAGAAAGTCTAATTCCATACCCGTATTCGTTCGCATTTAATGAAAAATTCGTCAAATATTACATGTTTCATGACCAAGCACCCACTAGCTCTGTTCGAGAATTTACAATATCAACATCCCACCCATTCCAATACGGTCCTTGGATTGTAGCACATAACGGAGTCTTACATGATTATAAACATCTACTTGAAGATCATGACTGTAAAGTAGATAGTAGCTATATTCCAGCTATGTTAGCCCGTGAAACTGGTTTTGATGAAGTGACCGCAATTCGAAATGTTTGTAATTTACTTCATGGAACGTTTTCATGTTGGATATTTAACGCAGAGTCGGGTAGAATTTATCTTGTTAAACAAGGTAGTACGTTGTTTTGTAAGAATACATCATTTTCGTCCGTTAAACTTCCAGATTGGGAGTCTTTAACAGATGGGGTAATTTATGAAATAAAGGATTCAATTGAATGTGTTGGTTATTTTAATAGCAATAATCCATTTATGGTATTGATTTAATAAGAGCAACTATAATATTGGTATATGAAAACAGCTTTAGTATGTGGAGCCGGTGGGTTTATTGGTAGCCACCTAGTTACACAATTAAAAAAAGAAGGATATTGGGTTCGTGGTGTTGATTTAAAAGAACCGGAGTTTGCTAAAACAGATGCGGATGAATTTGTTGTTGGTGATCTAACAGATTTTGGATTTGTCAATAGAATTATTCGAACTGGTAGTTTTTACACTAGTACCCCGGTGCAATATCAAGAACAATTTGATGAAATCTACCAACTTGCTGCAGATATGGGAGGAGCTGGTTATATCTTTACCGGAGAAAACGATGCAAATGTAATGCAAAATTCCGCTTCAATTAACCTTAATATTCTTAAAGCGATGGTTGATTTGAATGAATTTGTTCAAACTGAATGGTATAATAATGCAAGAAATTTCGAAACCAAGTATGTTCCACGAAATACAAAAATATTCTACAGTAGTTCTGCATGTATGTACCCGGAACACAATCAATTAGACCCAAATAATCCTAATTGTGCTGAAGATAGTGCATACCCAGCTAATCCTGATAGTGAATATGGATGGGAAAAACTATTTAGTGAACGGCTATATTTAGCTTACAATAGAAATCACGGAATTCCTGTTCGAATCGCACGATTCCATAACATTTACGGCCCGGGTGGCACCTTTGATGGTGGGAGAGAAAAGGCTCCAGCTGCATTATGTCGAAAATTTGCTATTGCAAATAACAATGACGAACTTGAAGTATGGGGAGACGGTGAGCAAACCAGGTCATTTCTATATATCTATGAATGTATTAAAGGGATCCGAAAATTAATGGATTCCGACTTTCAAGGACCGGTTAATATTGGGTCTGATGAAATGGTTTCTATTAATCAAATGATAAAAATGTTAAAATCCATTTCTGGTAAACGGGTTATAGTTAAACACAAGTTAGATGCCCCGACCGGTGTTCGTGGACGTAACAGTGATAACACTTTAATCAAGGAAAAACTAGGGTGGGAACCCAAATTCCCATTAAAAGAAGGTTTACAGTTGACCTATCGATGGATCCTTAACGAATTGAATTCTTGATTATATGTGTTAGTGTTATATAATCAATTTTAATGACTAAACACCAACTAGATCTTGATTTTTTCGAAAAGGTCGTGGTTCACAAATGTTTAACCGATTCACGTTATCTATCTTCGGTTATTGAACATGCTGAACCACGGTTTTTTAATGATAAAAACATAACTACTGTTTACCAACTAATAAAAGGATTTTTTAACCGGAGATCGACGGTTCCTACCAATACCGAAATATTAGCATTATGTAATACACCAGAACTCCGGGCTTCTTTTAAGAATGTACTTAAATCGATTAAAAATATAGATACATCTATTAATGAAGATGAACTAATAAGCAATACAGAACGGTTTCTCAAGGAAAAAGCGGTATATCATACAATGATGGATGTAGCAAATGATTGCTCAGCTGGAAACATAGACCCATCATTAATTTACGAAAAATTTGAACGGTGTACCGGTATTGATCTAACGTTAAATATGGGATACGACTTTCTACAAGACGTTAACCCATTAATTAACGATTTAACACAAATAGAACCTGTAATATCGACTGGTTTAGAGTGGTTGGATCACCAACTTGATGGTGGTTTTCTAGCTAATGGTAGGGCAATGTATATTTTTGCCGGTGAAACCAATATCGGTAAATCGATTGTTCTAGGTAATATAGCTTGCAATATAGCTAAACAAGGTAAAACAGTATTATTGATATCATTAGAGATGTCAGAAATGATGTATGCAAGGCGATTAGCAAGTAATATATCAGGGATTGAAGTTAATTCCTTAAAACATGAAACGGATGCATTAAGAATAAGTTTACAACAATTTAAAGATAACAACCCTAAAAGCCGGTTATTAATTAAAGAATTTCCACCAAGTACCATTACAGTTCCTCAACTTCGTTCGTTTATTAGTAAAATTGCTCAAGCTGGAGTTAAAATTGATGCTATTGTTGTAGATTATCTTAATTTGATTTATTCACCTATTGGCAATAACAGTTATGAACGTGTCAAGTATGTTGGTGAACAATCAAGAGCTCTTACATATACTTATTCATGCCCTCTTATATCGGCAACCCAGTTAAACCGGACTGGTTATGATACGCAAAACCCTAGTTTGGATACAATCAGTGAAAGTATGGGGTTAGCTATGACAGCAGATGCAATTTTTTCGGTGTTCCAATCACCTGAAGATAAAGATTTAGATATTATTCGTATGGGTAAGATGAAGAACCGATTTGGTTCCAATCACGGCACACATGAATTCAGTATCAACTATCCAACTTTAACAATCACAGACGGTAACATGCAAAACATTAATGATTTATCGTATAATGTTGTTAACGCTATTGAATTTTTAGTAAACTAGTTGAATCTACAATAAAACAAGTTAATTAATAATAATGTCCGAAAGAAATTTCATTTTTACAGATGCTGATTTAGACGGTATAGGTTGTTTGATGTTGGCTAAATGGTGTCTTGGATCAAAAACACCATATATTACAACTACAGTTACAAATTTTAGGGAAAACCTGTTAACCTGGTTACAAAACCATAAACTAACTGATTACGATAATGTTTATATTACGGATCTTGATGTATCCCAACATGCTGATTTGTTAGATCATAAAAATGTTACCATTATTGATCATCATTTGGAGAGTTACGATGAGAAATATAAGAACGCTAAGATTGTAATAGATGTAACATGCACATCAGCGACCAAATTAACTTTCCAACATTTTATTGCCATAAACCCTCTATTAAGGGCAGAATTTACCAAACCACAATTAAAGTTTATAACATTAGTTGACGACTATGATAGTTATACATTAAAACATTCAGAAACGGTCGGGTTGAATGTTGTATTATGGAGTATGACTGGTGATAGGGTTCAAAAATTTACCGAATTATATCAAAACGGGTTTGTCCCCTTTAACAGAGAACAAATCAACATGATTAATATTGCTCAAAAACGTATTAACGATGCAATTAGTCCAGAAAACATATATATTGCATCATTACCAATTGGAAAAAAACAAGCAAAGGTAATGAGTGTATTTTGCGACCACAATATTAATGAAGTTGGTTATGAAGTTATTAATCGATATGGAGTTGACATATGTTTTATTGTAAACTTACGGACAAAATCTGTAAGTTTTAGGAGATCGAAAGAATGTGATATAAATGTTGCAAAACTAGCAAAGGTATTATGTAATGGAGGAGGTCATGCAAGTGCAGCTGGTGGTAAATTAACGGATGAATTTCTATCCTTATCAAAAAGGTTTACGAATTATGAAGTTAAATAGTACAAACCCAGTTGAATCAACATATACCAAAGAAGTTGCATATACCTTTATGGGATTTTGTTCATTCGTGTCAATTTTACACAATAAAAAGGTTAATATTCCAAATATCTTTATTATGATTTTGCAAGACCCAAAGCTTCGAGGGTTTTTCAAAGACTTGCTTGATATAGACACAGATTACCAATGTGTTCAGTTATTTTTATTTTTTGAGCCAACCTTATATAAGAGTAAATACATAATGAAATATATCAACAGCAAAAAACGCACGTTGATAACGTAAAGATTTTCAATTATACTTTATCCTGTGAACGATTTTGAACAAACAATATACAACAAGCATCTAGCTAGTTATAAAAAACATCAGAACAAACCATTTAAGTTCAGAAAAAACTTTACCAATCTAGATGAATCTACCAAAACAATATTACTCAAGCTAGCTAACTTTTTCAAACAACATAACAAGATAAATATTGACATATTTTTTGCTGCACCGTATTACATTTACACAGATGCAGTTAAATTTGATCTACAATTTTATACATCCTTAAAAGCTGTTAAATTATACAGAGAATATATCAAGAAATTAAACAGACAAGACATTAATTCGGATGATATTAAAAATCATTTTTTAGAATCCACTAAATTCATCTTAAAATTCTGTAAAGAGCACAAAATTAAATTTTTATCATATCCAAGTTACAAGGAAGGGTATATAAATGCATTTTTTGAACATTTAAAACACGGGAATGTATCAATTTATGTAATGTTTATGTTTCCAGATTTTGAAACACAATTTAAATCTGTTGATAAAGAAATGAGAGAACATTTAATATCCGATACTTATGATGATATTGACAGGAACCGCGTTAAATTCTATAATGCTGACAAGAAAACGAAGGAATATTTTGATAAAATATTTAATTTGTGTAAGACCCATTGATAAAACAAGCAGCGAAGCATAATTAATATATGTATAACGACGAGCGTTGTTGTGCAAATAACGAAAAATAACGAAACAAAACTATGGCAAATATTAACGACATGTTCGAAAGCATTAAAAATGCAATGACACAAGATTCTGGCTCTTCTTCAAGAGGTCAGTTTTTAAGAACCGAAGTTGGCAACACATATGTTGTTCGGCTTATTCCAAATATTGAAAACCCATCGAAAACATTTTACCATTATTACACACATGGATGGAATTCGTTTTCAACAGGACAATATTTGAGTCTTATCAGTCCTAATACATGGGGTGAAAGGGATCCAATCTCAGAAACTCGGTATCGTTTGTCAAAGACCGGGACAGATGAAGAAAAGGAAAGGGCGAGTAAGATCTTGAGGCGTGAAAATTGGGTGGCCAACGTGTACGTGGTGAATGATCCAGTTAACCCTGAAAATAATGGAACGATCAAGTTGTTACGCTTTGGTCGACAATTGCATAAAATCATTATGGATGCTATGCAAGGCGATGAAGCTGAAGAACTCGGTCCTCGTATTTTCGATCTAACGAAAAATGGATGCGATTTCCGGATTAAAGTTGAAAAACAAGGAGATTATCCAACATACGTTTCATCGAAGTTCGGGATGCCTAAAAAGCTCAACATCGAATACGAAGGAGGTATTGATGCAATTCATAAAAATATTCATGACCTGGAATCTGTTTTCTCGGTTAAAACATATGATGAATTGAAAGCAATCCTCGATGAACACTTCTTTTGTGATGATGTTACAAAAGAAACTCAAGCAGGAGATGTGAAAAAAACAACTGCGGTGGTTGAAAAAGTGACAGAAACTACCACTGTACCAGAGACTGTAACCGATGATGATGACGATATTAATGAGTTGTTGGCCAGTCTTGATGAAGTGGACAAATAATATGGAAAATAATACATCAAATGTAAATTATGATGAATTACGCTTGGATCCTCAGGGTCCAAGCGACCCTTATGATGATGCTCTTGCATTTCGATCATTATTGGGGGCTGTTCATAATGAATTTAATACAATCGTTAACAATAATATTACGGGTGCATCGTCATCTTTACATAGAATTGACGCGAGACCGATACTTGAAAAGGGAGTTAAAGAATTAATCTCCAAACAACCTCCTGCCCCGCTTCCAATCGAAATCCCGGAGAAGCACAATCAAACTGAAACGGTGAATAATTCAAATAACATTTTTGTCCCCCTGGCAGAAGTAGTACCTCCACCAGCACCTGCAGAATGGTGTAAAAAGGACGACGATCAATTAGAATTTAATTTTGACAACACTGCAACAGCCCAAAAGATATATGATGCGTTGGAAAATCTTGACATTAAAATAGATACTATTGAATCTAAATTGGATAAAATTCTTAATGCTCTAGAAAGCGTAAATATTAAGAAAAAACGCGTGCCATCACAACCAAAAACCACAAATACCAAAAAAAAGTAATTGGTAATTCAATTGATGGTATATATCATAAGGTATGGTCATTACTATCAAAAATAAAAATCATTTCATTGCAAGATTTATAAAGCCTTTAAGCTCATTGACCGAATCCGTTGTTATTAAATCTGATGACAACGGATTTAATTGTCTAGCTAATAACGAACTCGGGGTAATTTTATATGCAACGTATAAGACCGATGTAAATGCAAGTATTCAACTTAATATTCCGGATATAAAACGTCTTGAGAAAATTATTTCATATATAAATCAAGATCAAATTGAGTTGCAATTTAAATCTAATTCATTATCATATAAAGATAACAACATCCGCTTTAAATATCACTTTCTTGAAGATGGATTAATTGAAACACCAAAGTTAAGCATCCAAAAAATTCAAAATATTACAACTGATATTGATTTTCAAATTGAATATAGTAAAATAGTTGAATTAGCTAAAGGAGCTTCGTTTGTTGGAGAGTCAGAAAAATTGTATTTCACAATTGATAGTAATGGGGTTTTTGGAGAAATAACGGATAAAACTAATTCATCTGTTGATAGTTATGGAGTTAAGTTATTAGACCAAGAATTTGATCGATCGATTACATTCCCGGTGAATTTTGATATTGTCCGATTACTTGCAAGTGTTACTACAGATAAAATTACAGTCAGACTTAATACAGAAGTTGGATTGAGTGTATTTGAAATTGAAACACCGGAATCAACTCTTAAATATATTGTCTCAGGATTACAATCATGAATAAAATCTCAACATTAGGGTATTTCAAAAAAAGATTACGTGATAATGGATTTATCGTAATTGATTTGTTTAAAAATTATAGTTCTAGCGATAAACGCAAATGGACTATTATGATTAACCCCGGAGTTGAAAGTATACACATCACATGCAGTATTTCAGATGAATTTGATACACCTGTTTTTGAAATTTCAGATGATGGCCAAAAAATTAGATTAAAATACGTTCAAATCACCACAGCATCAATGGAAGTAGTGATTAGTCGATTACTAGACTGGGGAGTAGTAAATAATAACAAAACATCTCCATATTTTAAAGAACATTAAACATGAATAAAAATATTATTGACATTACACCAAAACGTCGAGTTTTAATTATAGGTAAGGGTTATATTGGTAGTAATTTATCTACTTTTTTAGCTGAGGATAATGCCCTTGAAGTATATAACATCGAAAGAGTTCAACTTAATTATTTAGATAAAAGCGAATTACATCAATTTTTTGAAACATACAAAGATTTGGGTATTGTTTTTGATTATGTTGTTAACGCGGTAGGATTTACTGGTGATAACAACATTGACGATGCTCTAGATAATAAAGAATTGTGTTATATCCTTAATACAGTCTTTCCAGTCATGTTGAGCAATACTATCAAAACAACTACCCCGGATTGTAAATTGATTAATATTAGTTCTGGTTGTATCTATAATGGACCAGCACCATCCCCAACCGGGTGGACCGAAAATGATGTGCCTAATTTTGGTATTTGTGATGATGTATCGTCATTTTATAGTAAAACCAAACACAGCGCTGAATTATTGTTGAGTTATGCATGTGATAATACATATAATTTGAGAATTCGTATGCCTTTTGGTGAAATTCCTTCTAATCGTAACCTCTTTCAAAAATTATTTAAATACACAACGCTCCTTAACGCGAGCAACAGTATCACATACGTGTATGATCTATTTAATGTGATTTATAATATAGTTATCTCCGATGTTCTCACAACGGGAGTTTATAATATTGTAAATGATGGTCATTTCAACATGGAAATGTTCATAGAAGCTGTTAAACGAAACGAAAAAGAGTTAATTAAGAGCAAGTTTATAACAAACAAATACTTAAAAAATATAAAACTGGTTGATGAACAACAATTCTGTGAAATGAACATCACAAAAGAAAATCGATCATCAACTATATTGGATAATTCAGTTATTAAATCAGCTTTAAACACTAAATTCCAAAATATAACGGTAGACTTTATTGATACCGTTATAAAAGACTTAATTGAAAATGCAACTACCTCAATTGAATAAAACAGCAGTTGTTACCGGAGGATTAGGATTTATCGGTAGTTATTTGTGTGAATTGTTATCTAGCCGTGGCTACGATGTAATAATTTTTGATAAAAATACTTATGCAACCAAATATTCGGATAAAACTAAAACAAAACATGCAAGATTATATGAAGTTGATATTGTAAACCAGAAGGGGATTGAGGAAGTTTTTGATGGTATCCGAAATATTGATGTAATATTTCATTTAGCTGCTGAAAGCCATGTTGATAATAGTTTAGAAACACCAAATATATTTGTTCAAACCAATATTATTGGTACTCACAATATATTAGAACTGTGTAGAAAGAGAAATATACCATTAGTTTATGTATCGACTGATGAAATATATGGTTCCTTTACTCCAGAAAATGTATTTTCCGATGAATTTAACAATGGATGGACTGAAACATATCCAATCGATCCGACATCTCCATATTCAACATCTAAAGCCTGTGGAGACCTATTAGCAATAACATATCATAAGAGTTATGATATGGATATTAAAATTACTCGCTGTTGTAATAATTTTGGAGTCGGTCAACACATTGAAAAAATGATACCAAAATCGATTACAACAGCTCTCAACGAGCAAATTGTTAATATTTACGGTAGTGGGGTAAATATTCGACAATGGATACATGCCTCTGATCATTGTGAAGGACTTTTATTAGTTAATGAAAAGGGTAGACCCGGAGAAATTTATAATATCGGGACCAAAGATCGTTTAACAAACAACAAGCTTATCGATTTGATTGAACAGTGTGTAGATGAAACAATCGTTAGGTACCATATACCGGATCGTATTAATCATGATTTTGCATACAACGTGAACTTTGATAAAATAGCTAAATTGGGATTTAATCCAAAAAGATCAATCTTAAACCGGAAGGAAATAAATGAAATGGTGGAATACTACAAAAGATATTAAAAAGCCACGATGCCGGAATTTATATGCTGTTAAGCACGGAGATCACGCTGGAAAATTCCTTGCATATATTCAATCTAGCAAAGACACTCATCATTTTTTAACCATTCCCGGGAATGAGTGTTTAGAAGTACCTATAGCAGATTTTGAAAACGGTATTAACAATAAAATTGTTGATTTCGTTGAAATTCTACCACGATCTGTGTTTAAAGTTGTAAAAGCTCAATATTTTTCTTGATAATTATATGGCAGTTCATATCATATATGATATGAAATCGTTTAATTCAACGAAACCACAAGTTGCAACGAAAGGATCTAAATGAACACCCTGATTTTAGATGCAAACAATTTGCTTTACCGGACTTTTTGGGTAAACAAACAACATATTAATGATGATGATGCAACTTCGTTAATGTTTATACGTGCAGTTAAGTCCTACTGCGAAAAGTTTAATCCAGATCGGACTTATGCTGTTTGGGACAAAAAACTCACATACCCCTCGACAAATTTCCGGAAAAACATGTCAAGCGGTGCTTATAAAAGTAATCGAGACAATACAGTTGTGAAAGAAGCTCATAAAAATGATGATTCGTTAAAAGAACTATTAGAGCATCTTGGAATCAAAAGTTTATATCCGAATGTTATGGAAGCAGATGATGTAATTGCATATTTGTGCCATAATCTCACCGGGAAAAAATATGTTGTTACTGTTGATAAAGATTTATATCAATTAATCAACGACGAAACATATATTTACAATCCGATTCAAAAAATAACTGTAACACCGGATAATTTTACTACCTATACAAAGGGGGTTGAATTAACATGGTTTCTGGATTACAAAGCTCTTGTTGGGGACAACAGCGATAACATCAAAGGGTTGCATAAAGTTGGTCATAAACGAGCTATCACATTAATTGAGAAGTTCAAAAAAGCTGAAGCTGCTGAAGTTCTCAACGAACATCAATATCAAATATACAAAGGTAATAAAGATATGATGGATTTATCGATGGGATATTCTTTTTATGAAGAAGAAGTACCAACATATCAAAAACAACTTGAAGAAGGCATGCCAGAAAAAAATATGGATGCATTTTTTGAAAAATGTAAAGAGTTAAATCTTAATTCGATTGTCAATCAAAAGGATAAATGGCGTACAACATTTAATTTTAATGAATCTCTTGTTGCTACTATAAACAAACTAAATACTAGCATATGAATAACAACATTAATAATATGCAAATGGTGCGACCTATATCGATTGCAAGTCCAATCTCTGGGCAACAAGTCCATCCACGTATCCATAAATTTGAACGGAATGGCGAACTCGTAACAGAAGCACACTGGATTGATCCAGCTAGTGGAGCCTTTATAAGAAAAGGTATTGTTTCTATTGAAAAAATACAGAAATGATCATATAATCCTTGGTATATGATTTTACCTGAAGCTTACATTGTACAAAAATTTTATCAATATGCAGGTAAACCGAAGTATAATACTTTAGCTAAAACGTACCAAGGATCTTGCCCTATTTGTAGAGAAGGTAAATCTTGGGGTAGAAAACAAAGATTATTTTATATTGTTACAGATAATTACCTTCATTGCCATAATTGTGGCGGGCATTGGTCACCACTTAATTGGATAAAAGAGGTTTCTGGGTTATCTGCCAAAGAAATCTACAACGAATCAGAAGAATATGATGTAATTCCATCAGATATATCAAATAAACCACAGATTCAAGACACCGTCCAACGAATTCTTACCGGATCATTACCGGATGATTGTATTAATTTATTCAATTCAACGCAAACAAGTTATTATCAGTCAAATCCTGTTGTACAAACGTGTTTATCCTATATCAAAAATAGAAAACTTGATGTAGCAATCAACAAACCAAAAGCTTTATATGTTACACTTAAAGACTTTACCCACAAAAACCGATTAATCATACCATTTTACGATAGTTCTGGTAAAATTATCTTTTATCAGAGTAGGGATTTAGGTATAACCCCAAATTCTTTACCGAAATACGTAGGAAAGGTTGGAGGACATCGGAGTGTGTTCAATATCAACCAAATAGATGAAAATATCAACCAAATATACATTTTAGAAGGGCCAATTGACGCATTTTTCATAAAAAACGGTATAGCATTAGCGGGAATCAATGATCACACAGCTGGAAACCTATTTACATCATTACAACAACAACAATTTCAAAAATTTCCCTTACATAAAAAGGTATTTGTATTAGATTCCCAGTGGTTAGATAAGACATCATACCGGACATCGAAGGTTTTATTGAATAATGGCTGTAATATATTTATTTGGCCAAAGAAATTCGGTAAAAAGTTCAAAGATTTGAACGAAATGTGTGTAAGATTAAACATCAACAAAGTGCCGGAAACCTTTATAAATGAGAACACCTATAAAGGTTTACCGGGTATAATAAAACTAACTCAAATCAGCCATTAAATATTAGCTGAGTGTAAATAGCCCTTAAAATTTTGCACTAAAGCACTTAAATCCATTGCAACACGAGCAATTTTCTTCGTTTCAGCGCTAGCAATTTTATCAAATAATGTATCGCATGATGCATCATGTAATTGGGTTTGAATTGATCCAGACTCTCCATTAAGAAATGATACAAAATTATCCATTTCATCAATCCATTTGGTAAGTTCTTTAGCTTGAGCTGCATCATTTGCTTTGGCTAACTGTTCTGGTGATTGTTGGGGGGCATCAACCTTAAGATCATCACCAGAAAGACCGTCGCCCAATTGGGTTTCCATAGCTTCGGCATCGGTCAACCCTAGGGTTTCATCTTGTTCTAATAAGGTTTTAAAACGTTTCTTAAAAAAGCTCATAACTTTATTTAATCTTTTTGCATAAATATTAACATGCCCGGCACTAAAATACTAGAAGAAGATCAAATTGCTATATATAACAAATGGGTTAGAGGTATCGCAACGAGAGAACAAAAGCCATCCCACGTGACTGTTGGGGATTTAATGCAAGCTTCTGGTAGAAATGATAACGACAAAGCTCCGCTTGAGCTCCCTTACCCGTTAACTCATATAATAGAAGATATGGGCGCATTATTTCTAGCAGCGGATAACATTGAATCCAAAGCGAGAAAAGCTAAAGACAACCCATTGGTTACGGAGAGTGAAGATGCATCGGTTAATTTGGAAAAATTCATTGGTCGATGTGAAAAAATCAAAAATATATTACAAAACATGACAAAAAATTTAGATGTAATAGTTCAACGTAAGCCATTTCAGAGTGGTAACGCGGAAGTTTAAGTGGATTTTTAATGTTTTGTTGTTATTTTATTGTTAATGCGTGAAATAATCGAATCAATAGCAAAGTTACTATCAATCAGCACCGTAATTGCAATTTGTTGTTATTATTTAGGATACAAATTTATACCATGTTTTGTTTTAGCAACTGTTTTGCAATTTATTTCATGGTCGTTTTACCAGTATTGGATTGATAGCCGAACACAAATACAACTTGAAGAGTTAGTTAATGAACGTGTTAAAGAATTTCGATACCAATCTTTAGATTGTACATGCCCTGACGAAAATTGTAATTTTGTTGCTTCTGTACCTATTATGTTAAACGGTCCAAACACTTACGAATGCCCAAAATGTAAAAAAGAGGTAAAAGTTTATATCGGAAACAAAACATTTTTAACCACAACACCAATCGATCCGGATCCATTTAAAGAGTTTAACTTTGTAGAAAATAAAGACTATGACAACTAATAATTCCATGGAAATTAACGAACAACCATCACAATCAATCCCACCTGAACCAGAAATTAAAGTTAAAGAACGGTATTATGGTACAGAATACTACGATTCATATCATAAAGGATTAACCGGTGCATTAATGACATTAGACGAATCTAATAAAGATAAGATTCTCGAAAATTTAATTATTGTTGTGTTAAATGATGTTATCGAACAAAATTTAAATAGTAATTCGGTTAATACCGGTGTAATTAAAAACGTTGGGGACAGTATTGTGACGCTATTAAAAACCCTACGGTTATATAATTTTAAATTTGACGTTAAACGGATTGCTTCTATAATAGAGGGGTATGGAAAACAAATCGAACAAAAAAACTACCTCTCAAATGACTGATGAGGAAATTGCAAGATGGTTGTGTTTATTTGATGCAGTTAATTATGTAGCAGGTAAAGCAGAAAATCTAGGATTAAATATTGCAAAAGATGCATCATGGATTAAACCTATTGCATTTAAAAATTATATACAAGAAATGTATCAAAGTATATTAATAAATTACAAAATGGGAGATGTTGAGTGTGAACCAATGTCAGTCAAACAATACATTTATCAAGATCATGCATTACATTCTTAATACTTCATTTATCGTTCAAGAAAATCCAAAATCAACTGTTAAAATTGGAGGTCCAACTAGGTTTAATATAAACACCGACGCTCCGAAATTAACTCAATCAAAATTTGTTCCAGGGCAAATGTATACACTTACATACATTAAAAAAGTACCTGATGGTGTTGAATATACATTCAAATCATCATCAGGAGAAGTAATTGTAGAAAAATTTGCTAGTTGTAATGATGCAGATAATTTTATCGCCGCAACAAAAGGAGAAAAATTACCTAATTACAATCAAATATATAGCAAACTTCGCGCTTAAGGTCCAAATAATCCTGTTTCGGGGGTTTCGGTGTTACCATAACCTCCGTAGACATTATCATAATCAAATCCTGAGTAGTCAAAAATAACTTTAGATAATTCTTCAACATTCCCATCATAACTCTTTGGAGCAGATCGATCGCTAGTGCCGCCATCTAAATATCCAGAAAATTTATCATCATAAACTTGATCACTTCCACCTTCAGCACTTAATCCAGGCTCAAAACTATAATCATATCGTTTTGCTTTTATTTGCCATACATAATGACCCATCAATGGATTAATACGAGCAACATCTTCATCTAATCGCTCAGTCACTTCAAATTTCTTCCCGGTTCTTGGATATGGTCTATCGGATCCAAACTCAGATAACTCAATGATATCTCCCGCTTTTGGTTCTTCCAACCAACCAAACGTATTATAAAATGCACTTATATGAATAAACGCTGTAAATTCATCTCCAGAATCAAAACCATATTTTTGTAATATAACTGCATTTTCTTGCAATTCAGCGGCAATAATAATCTGTTGTGGATTAACAAAAACTTTTGTAGGTTCTTCACCGTAAATGTTACCAGGCCCACCACCAGCTATACCATCAGCTGATAATGTATTATATGGGTTTTGCCAATATGTAACACGTTGACCATAAAGACAAATTAATTCAAACCAATAATTGGAGATTAATATCCGTTCACAATTATTATTACTTTTATCGGTAAATCTAAAACATGGGTTGCAGTTTTTAGGTGCTGGATAAATTGACCCATCAGAATTCCCCGGTAAAATCGTATTTGTTCCTGTATACCATGCTAATGACATTAGTTTAGATAATCTCCTTTATTCTTTTTTGTTCTCATTAAATAAAACCTTCCAGATGGTTTCATTCCAAGAGCGACTCCGGATTTTTTTAATCCTTTCGGCCGGTTTAAATTTTGTACTCCAAAATGTTTTGCTAACTTATACGCATCTTGAGGATTTATAAATAAAAATTTCGGTCCCCCAGGTCTTTGCATTACTTTAAAACAGTTTGGTAAATGTAAATCTGTCTCTAAATATTTTGGAACTGTTCTTGCATGTTTTCTTGTTCCTGGATCACGAACAACGGCATGTTGTTGTCTATGATTTGTTTTAGTTGTATTAAAAAGAGATTCGGATAAGTGTAGATCATATGATTTGTTCACCAAATTTAACAATTTTTCTAAATAATCTGTATTTCTCAAAAATTTGAAGACCATATTACCTACAGAAAATTCACCAATATCATCTAACCCCTCATCACGTTGTTTTTTAATTTTCTTAAACAATTTCTTACCATATTCATGTAATTGAAGTAATTTAGATTTATGATCCGCAAATCTATCCACAAGTTCATATAAACAGTCAATATCATCTTTAAATGCACTTACCTTAGCTTTAATATCTTCATCGTTTAACGAAGGTGGGTTATATTCAGGTTTGACCACCCACTTATTATTGGATACCGAGTATAAACCAGAGGATACATGAGGCTCATTAACGTCCTGGACATATATTTCAACATCATGCCCTTTTAATGTAATATCATGTTTTGTATTCCAAACAAATCTTAATCCGTTAAAGGCTTGTTTAACTAAATCTAAATTTTCATTTACTTCTTGAAAATCTAATAAAATATGTAAGTCAATATCGCTATAGTTAGTGTAATTATAATTCGCAATACTACCTGTTAATTGAATATCATCAATTTTTGGTATCTTAAAATCGATAGTAGCTAAAAAATCGTCAGCAATCGTTAATAATTTCTTACGAATTTCTGGTTTGAGCTTGTTTTTATCGAAAAATTTAGGATTTAAATTTTCGTTATATATTCTCACAATTATATTTATGCAAAAAAAATGCCTGCGTAAACAGGCATTGTTGATTTAATTTGATTTAAGATAACTGGTTAGCTATTCTTCTGGATGAACTCTTGGTTACCTCCTTTGACCTTGCTATTTACAACATTAGCGCGGCCTTTTGGAGATGTTGGTTGACCTTTTCGTTGTCCTGTAATTGGAGTACCGAGATCACCGTCATTACCAACTTTGTCAGTAACTTTACCATCACCACCTTTACTTCCAACACTAGAGGTATGAGCTGTCTTTACAACGTTGTCTTTACCAGATGGTTTTGCTGGGTTACCTTTCTTCTGGTTATGTAAAGGATGTCCAAGATCTTCAGCTTCAATTTCTTCTCCGAAATAATTGAACTCTTCATCTTCGTCTTCAGCATCCTTATCGGCGTCGTCTTCTTCCATTTCTTCGAAATCCCCACCACCGTCGTCTTCACCGAAATCATCTCCTTCAACATCAAGGTCTTCTTCACCACCGAGGTCTTCCTCGCTGTCAAGAACTCCCATTAACGCATCGTGAAGTTTTTGTGCTAAATCTCTATCAATAGATATCGTAACTTGATCTTCAGATTCACCCATGTCGTCAGCTATGTCATCATCGCCTTCACCGACACCAAGCTCTACTGCGTCAAACTGTTCGTCATCCATTACTTCCTCATATAAACGATCAAAAATAGACTTATTCTTTGCCATACTAGTATTTATATTCTCTCTTGCAATTTTCTTGTTTTCAGCTTTGAAATATGTATCTGCACCAGCAGATGATGATTGTTTTACAGAATATGCATTATCATCTTTAATTTCTTCGTTTTCGGGATCCAATTTTGCACTTGCAAAATTATCTGCTCCTTTTGGTCCAGAATTATCATGAACAAACCCTTTAGTCGTCTTATCATTACCAATTGGAATGTCTTTGATATTCTTGCATGCAGCTGCCCATGTTTTATCTTTTGGCTTACCGGGCTTGATTTGCTGTTTAGCTGCTTTTAATCCTGGTGGGTTACCTAATACAGCTTCATATGCTTCTTCAATTTGAATTAAATCTTTTTTTCTGTTCATGATTTTCGAATATTTAAGTAACTTTCAGCTAATATTGACCAATCCCTATCAGCTTTTGAATGATAAGATTCTTTTTTAGGCTCTTGCTCATCTTGATCAAACCGATTGGCTGTTATACCTGAGGTCTCGTCGTCCATCGCTTCGTCTCCCCAGCCTTCCGGCTGTTGATTTGGTCCTAAATCTTCATTATCCTCATAATTTTCAATAGGATCCATATTAAGTTCGCTATCTTGTAATTCTTGACCAAAACTACTAGATTCTTCACCTTCATCTAAATCCGCTAATGCAGATTCATAAGGTTGGCCATCAATACTACCATCTGCATCAATTCTCAATGTAACTTCAGCCTCTTCTCGACTACCCGGGCTGTTTTTACTCATATGAATAACATTTTCAACCGGGTCAGCTACTGTTCGAATTTTATTAACGTGGTATCCTATACCTTCTAGCTTGTTAACCACCATTTTTTGAACATCCGTGAAAGTTTTAACATCATTTTCTTCATCTGCATCTAAAAAGGCAGATTCATAAAGTAAACCAATGTTCTCTAAATCTTTTTTACGATTCATATACATATTTATGCATTTCCCGTTAAATACTTAATATTATGAAAAATACCAGAGAATTTTATCTAGGTAATCCAAATCTCCCAACCAATAAAGCATTATTTGATTGGACACCTAAAATGGTTGCCGAACTTAAAAAATGTAAAAAGGATTTACTATACTTTGCGGAAAATTTCTTTCACATTATTAATCTAGATCATGGTCGTCAAAAAATCAAATTACATAAATGCCAAAAGCGTGTGTTAAAAAAGATGACTAAAGATAGGTTCTTTATCCTTCTCGCTTCTAGACAGGTGGGAAAAACTACACTGATGACTATTTATACGTTGTGGCATGCTTGTTTTAATGACGATCAACGTATATTGGTTGTTGCTAATAAAGAAGATACAGCGAAAGAAATCTTTTCACGTATCCGAATGGCATATGAAGAGCTTCCAAATTATTTAAAGCCGGGTGTTGTTGAATATGGTAAAGAATCAATGAAATTGACGAATGGTAGTGTTATTGGTATCAGTACCACCACCGGAACAGCTGCACGTGGTCAATCGATTAACTTGATGTTATTGGATGAGTTAGCTTTCATTGAACCTCATATCGTAGATGCGTTCTGGAAATCTGTTTTCCCCGTAATTTCATCATCTAAAAAATCTAAAATCTTTATTGCTTCTACTGCAAATGGGACAGATAACTTGTTTTATAGAACATGGGCTGGAGCTATTGAACACCGGAATGGTTGGGGATATGATAAGATTATGTGGGATGAAATTCCTGGTCGAGATGCAATGTGGAAATATGATACCATTCGGGCAATTGGTAGTGAAGACGCTTTTAATCAAGAATTCGGGTGTCAATTTATAACTAGTTCAGATGCAGCTATTAATGACGATTTATTTGAATCATTAAAAATAAATTGTTATAGGCCAAAAGTGGTTTTAGATGATGAAGCATATAAAATCTGGAAACAACCGGATGATGGTGGGATTTACGTTGCTGGGGTTGATGTAGCTGAGGGTATTAATCAGAACGCATCTTGTATCCAAATATTAGACTTACGGGATTTATCAAATATTGAACAGGTTGCAACATATTGGAGTAAAACTATTGAACCTTATAATTTCACAACAAAACTTCATGAAATATTATTACATTGGGGTTCGCCTCCTGTATTAATTGAAAGAAATAATTGCGGTGGGCAAGTTGTTGATCAATTATATAAGACATTAAGGTATTTTAACGTGGTAAATTATGATATTGGTAATAAACGTAATAATCGGTTAGGTGTTGTAGTTCACACCAATTCAAAATATAGGTGTGTTTCAAATATGCGTTACTATATCAACGAGTTACGTGCTGTAAATATTAGAGATTTAGATACATTAAGCGAAATTAAAACATTTGTTAAACTACCAAACAGTAAATGGGCAGCAACTCCAGGTAATTTAGACGATCGAGTTATGTCATTAGGTTGGGCGTTGTTAATATTAGATAATGATTTAACGAAGAAATTTTTTGAAGTTGTTGAATATGACGACAACAACAGACCTTTAAAACTCCGGAAGTATGATTTTGATTATGGTACAAAAATCGGGACAAATTTATATGGTTGGGGTGATGATAATGCTGAAACTCATGTTGATACCATAGTTTTCAATGAAAAACATAACGACCCGTATAGTAATTCTGAACTCGATTGGATGACACAAAACGGTTGGACTAAAGCAACTGAATTCACCACCCAGAGATCTTACACTCCTGCAGCTAATTCTTGGTTAGTCTAAATAATCATATGACAACAAATTACACACAAAGTCCTTTTAATAAGGAACGTCAAGATAAATTTTTATTGGTTATTCCAGTTCCGGAAGTTTTAAAGGATGATGTATCCAAAACGGTTAGAAGTAATGAGTTTGTTAATCCAGATTCAGTCCAATTTTCGATTTATGGTAGTATTATACCACCTATTGATATACCGGAAATAGAAGTTAGATATGCTGGTCAAAACCTTCATGTCACTAGCCATAACAGGCTTACATACCCTCCAATTGATGTAAATTTTACAATTGATAATAGATTTAACAATTACTGGTTTATTTACAAGTGGTTAGATAAATTGCAAGATGATTATAAGGCATATTTTGATGCGGACAACAATCTCGACATTGGAGAGGTTGTAGAACGTAAGTATATGGCAGATTTCACCATATATGGATTAGACGAATACAACAAAAAAATTGTACAATTTAATTTCACCAAAGGATTTCCGACAAATTTAGGGGGTATTGAGTATAATTATCGGAATCCGAATGAGATAGAAACTACCTTCCGGTTAGCTTACAGTCAATTTAAGGTTGGGCTAGTGCAAGTATAGGTATTATTTAATATAAACATATGATTTAGGATTTTTATTTGTAAAAATCCATAAATATACATATGGCAAGAAGAACAATACAAAGTCCGGGTGTTGAAATCAATGAAATTGATTTGTCATTGCGCGCGGCAGATAAAATTGGCACAAATATATTTATTACAGGATTTGCTCCTCAAGGTCCAAGCGATGAAATTGTTCAAGTTTCAAGTTTGTCTGAGTTTACACAGATTTATGGTACACCAACAAACGCAGCTGAACGATATTTTTACCATACCGTTGCTCAGTCCTTTAATAGTCGAGCAAATATTTTGGTAAATCGTTTACCATATGGTGCAAGTTTAGGTGACGGATTTACAAACAAATATTTCGCAACAGTTTACCCTGTTATACCTGTTAATAAAACAGCATACGACACATATGCTGGTACAAGTTATCAATATTTATCTGCAAATTTTGACGTTCAATGGGATGGATATACGAGTGGAACAACCTTTACATCACAGTTTTCACCAGCATCTGCAAATAATACCATGATTTATTTCATTGGTAAACCAACATTTGTTGCATTAACCCAAGAACAATATGTAGCAATTTTAGATGATTCGGCATTTAATTGGAGTAACACACCAGCTAGAGCAACTGAATTTACCATCGATAATAACAACACAACTTTAACAGGTCAATTTTCAGCTAGTAACTTTGCTGGAGCCGGTCTTATTGTTCTAAATACTGCGAAAACAGCTATTAATCAAAAGCTTGAAGGATATTATATGGCAATTGCTGATAATACTAACCTTTACGCTTCAACAAATTATGACGATATTACACGATTTACCGTTTCAAAGAACGAAACCGATGATGTTGTTCAATATAGCTCTTTAGCAACTATTCCACAGTCTAGATTAAACTTTACATTATCAGCTGATTATAACGCTGAAGCAATTGCTAGCAATATATCTCAAACCCAGGAAAGCATTCCTACATTTGAAATCAATAAAACATCGTTCGACGATACTATTGTATTTGGTTTGTATAAGTTGAGAACCTCGGTCTTTTCTCCAGAAGTAACCAAATTGGATTATGTTTTAGAAGAAGGATATACAGGTAGTATTGATTATTATCGGCAGATTAATAATTCATCTGGTGGTGCACCAGTGAGTTTTTATGTGCCTCAAATAGTAAACAATAATAGCGTTAACTTTGCAGTTAAAATTAACCCATACATCTCTGGTAGATTTGCTGGGGCGTCTCTAAATGATGATGGTACACCACAACGGCGTGTTAGAGTTATAACTGACGAATTAATCAATAATGTGTATACCGGTGAAAACCCAGCGTCGCAATATTTACAAATTGTTGGTTTATCGTCTAGCAATGTTCAAGATATCAGTGATGGTAATAGTTATTTTCAAGTATTATCAGCTGAAAATCCGGTTGATATGGTACCATATGAATATGGAACATTATATGCTCCTGGTTTTGGTCAATCTACAGCATTACCAGCTGCTAAATATAGTACATCAAAAGCATCCAATAATGTTATCGGAGATATTCCAGGTAAATTAGATCGTGTATTTGATAGATTAGCAAATGTTGATTTATTTGATATCGATATTATGCCAGAAGCTGGGTTAGGTACTATCCATGCAACAGTTCAACATACAACAAATGCAACGAATCTTGCTAATGGTTATTTTGATGATCGGGATTCAGTAACTGGATTAAATGGATTATCTGCAACCGGGATATCATTGAGTACTGCTGCTACTAATTTAAGATCTTCTTGGGCTACAGTGCAATCTAAATTTATTAATTTTACACAAAATATTCGAAAGGATTTTATATATATTTCGGATCCATTACGACAAATCTTTATTACCGGTGATAACCAAAAGGGTATCAATGTTCCAGGACAAACATTTCCATTAAACATCTTAACACCGTTAAAACAATTGTATAGTATTATTAATACCAACTATGCATCTGCTTATGCATCGTATGTTCAAGTATATGATTCGAATGTAGGTGGTCAGGTTTGGATACCATTCTCTGGTATAGCTGCAGCAAATTATGCTAGAACAGATGCAAATTTTGCACCATGGTATGCACCAGCTGGTTTCACACGTGGATTAATTAATGTTAATGATATTGCATTATATCCAACACAAAAACAACGCGATCAGATTTATGATCAAGTTAATATTAACCCAGTTGCATTCTTCCCTAGCGAAGGATTTGTAATATTCGGTCAGAAAACATTACAATCACAACCTAGTGCATTCGATAGAGTTAATGTTCGTAGATTGTTCTTATATCTTGAAAAACGAACAAGAGAAACAGTTAAATATTTTGTGTTTGAACCAAACACATTGTTTACTAGAACAAATGTTATTAACATTCTTACTCCAATCTTTGAAGATGCAAAGAATAATGAAGGGTTATATGATTACCTCATTGTATGCGATGAGAGAAATAATACACCCGATGTGATCGATGCTAACGAGTTAGTGATAGATATATATCTTAAACCCACGAGAGCGGCAGAGTTCATTTTGGTAAATTTTTACGCTACAAGAACCGGTCAAGATTTCTCAGAAATCGTTGGTTAATAACAAATCCAATTAAATTCACAGGGCTAGTTCATCTAGCCCTTTTTTATTGTTCACTTAAAACTACCTGGAGCGCATAAATAATAATATGCCAGACGTACGTCAAACAATAGCTGATTTTTATAGAGTAGCAGTTGAACGAGATTTTGCAAGAGATTTTCAATTTAGAGTACTGAGTATTGATTCAGGTGGATCAAGCTCCGTTACGTTTGATGAAGACGATCTCGTATATTGCACAACTGCGAATTTACCTGCAAGACAAGTAACCAATGTTGCTGTGCCATACATGGGATTAAACTTTAATATCCCTGGGAATGCAACATATCCTGGAAGTGATAACTATTCACTACAATTTTACTGTGATCAAAACTCTCAAATTCGACAGAAATTTGAAGATATGTCACGAGACATTTTTGATGATGCAACATCAACTGGAAATTACTTTGCTCCAAGACAATCTGCAGTTATTGATTTAGTTCAATTAGATACCCAATTAAATGAAGTTGCTCAATATCAGTTAATCGGAGCATCAGTTCGAAATGTTGGTGAATTAAATTATAATATCTCTGCAGGATCTGGAACAATTGTTAATTTTACTGTTTCATTAGCTTACCATTACTTTAGACGACGCGAATAATGTGAACTCCGAACAAAAATACGACTTAACCTTCGAAGAATCCCGGACGAAATCTGGGATTCAGTTTGTTATGTATGTTGTTCGAAATAATAGACGATATCGCGCTGGTAAAATATCTGTTTATATGGATGATGAAGATAGATATTTAGTAGAATCATCCTATCTAAATGAAAAATATAGAGGTAAAGGTCTTGGTAAAAAATTGTATACCTATGCATTAGAATCGTTAGGAATATTAAAAACTAATTATTTTGAAGCAAGTGTGTTGGCTCAACATGTTTGGAGATCACTTACAAAACAATATAAATCCAGAAAACATTTTTTTAATGGAACACTTACCCTATACAATACCCTTAAATAATTATTGTGAATAACCCATTTACTAATGCAATCCGTGGTTTAGGTGAGAATGCTAGTGGTCTATTAACTGGAACTAATCCACTATCTCAACCACAAATAACTTCTGTTTTTGGATTTACTGTACCTGGTACCCCGTTAATTAGTACACGAGATTTCTTCTTATCTCAAATGGAATCGTGGTTTACTACTATACCACTCCGTACTCAATGGATGTTACTTATTCAAGGATATCCACAGTTATTACAAACAGAAGTAGTTCAATCATTAGAAGATAGGGCTGGTAACTATAATAATTTTGATATTAACCAAGCTGTTAGTATTCTAAAATCATATCCGTTGAATAAAGTAATCGGTTGTGTGTTTGCTCAAGGAATTGATATCCCTAGCATGCAAAAATTATCAACTAGTAAAACTAAAGTGTTTAATGATAAACAACGTGGTTTTATCCCAGGTCAAATTAGTGAGGGCAAAAATTCATTTGATAATTTAACAATTCAGTTTAGAGAAACAAATACATCCTTTGTTGATTTTGTTGTTAGACCGTGGTCTATGTTGTCTAGTCATTTTGGTTTTGTTGCTAGACAACAAGGGGATTTAAGAGATGTATCCACAACAATTTCAATCTTACAATTTACTAGATCATATCAGAAATTATCTCAAATACCACGCAAAATTTGGACATTTTATAATTGTTTCCCCGTATCCGTTGGTAATCAAAATTTAACATACGATCAAGAAGCAATGGATATTAATACAACCGAATGGACTTATTCGAATTATACCGTTCAAAATAATTTGTATCTACCATTACCGGATATTATTAATAAAATTGCATCTGGTAATATCAATCGAATATCTCCATTTCAACGTTGATATTGTTAGGAGATCATTTAAATTTTATTATGGATTTTGTATTTCCAATAACCATAACTAAAAGTAGGGTTGTATATTGTAAAGAACTTACAAATGGGGATATCTTATCAATCCAAAAATATAT
>Ga0208917_1000031_pt1 | contig 62307 bp, 73 predicted proteins | sample DEB08_DNA_10_FD_185500 | JGI IMG/M metagenome (GOLD analysis project Ga0208917, IMG submission 185500) | Aqueous microbial communities from the Delaware River and Bay under freshwater to marine salinity gradient to study organic matter... | ecosystem: Environmental > Aquatic > Marine > Coastal ...
CTCCATCAGGTCCAGTAGGTCCAGGAACGGTAGAGTCAGCTCCTGTAGGTCCAGCAGGTCCTTGAGGTCCAGTTGCTCCGTCTGCTCCAGCAGGTCCAGTAGGGCCGGTTGCTCCAATTGATCCAGTTCCCCCTGTTATAGTAACAGTAACGTAATCTCCGGTATTAGTAACAGAAACTCCGGATCCTACAAAATCAAATCCAGTAACACCGGAAGTAACCAGAGTACCCTCACCTGACACAGCAATATCAGTTCCGCTTCCAGCAGGTCCGGTTGGACCAACTATACTAACCCCAGAAGTTCCTGAGGATCCAGAAGAGCCAGAGGAGCCAGAGGAGCCAGAGGAGCCAGAGGAGCCCGAGGATCCAGAAGAGCCAGATCCAGTTCCACCCCCACCGGTAATATTAATCGTAGCAGTCCGGCCAGATCCAGTTACTGTAACCCCAGACCCGGTAAATACCAAGCCGGTTGTTCCGGTAGTTATAGGTCCTGTTGCAGATGATACAGTTAATGTGCTACTACCACATAATAAATAGTCGAGGTCATTCCATGGATTAATTCCGTCACCTATTTTAAGACAATCCGTATCAGTCTCATAGCCGAACTCCCCTTGCAACAATACTGGATTATTTGTTGTCCACCTTAGTGAGGAGTCTCTTCTTATCTGAATTCTAAAGCTCATCTAATTCGCTGTTTTTTTATATCTTCTCAAGTCTGATTTAGTAAAGAGCCTTTAGTTGGAAATTCTCCGCCTATAACAGGACCCACAAATTGAGCAGTTCCTTTAGACGAATCACCACCATCTAAGATATCTCTAAACTGGTTCTGAACGCTGGTCTGCTTAGTCCAAAAATTCCCAAAGGAGGAATAATTCTGCACCTCTCTATCACCAACTTTCTTCAGGTAATTGTTAGTTGTACCAACAAAATATAGCTGATCTAAAGTCTGGCTGTTAGATCCGTCGATTATCCTGGTTTCTAATCCGGGATCGATTAATGGAAAGTTAGGAAAATTATTTGGCATCGTTCAGAATACAACAGTTCTTTACCACTATATATTCACAGCCAAATTCTAAAAACACCGAAAAAATACTAAACCCCTTTATTAGTTAGAATAAAGAGGGATCGGGTGGATTTCCAATCCCGTCGGTCTTAAGTTGCATTCTAATACCAGCTTGCATAAGATTACCCCTAAATCTCTCAGTAGATAGGTCTTTTTGGGGAAAATAAGTTTCCACGGTTATCGAAAACTTAGTCTCTATATACTTCTGGGTAGATCCATAAGAAAATTCCAATTGCTTATCGTTTGGATAATCCTCCGGGAATCCAACCTGAACGGGTATTCTCATCCCTCCATATTCTATGCTGTAGGAGTAAACCTTATAGAATGTCTGAATAGATGACTGGAATAATTTGAAAGTATCCAAAAGGCTATCAGCTCTCAGTATTATTTCAAAAGACATGTTGAGAGGTATGTAGTTCGTAAAAGCAGACAAGGCTTTCATCTCACCCTTAATATCCTCAACATTATATGTGGATCTAACAAATCCATTTGTTATGGCGTTAGTGTCTATCGAAACGCCATTAAGATTTACTATACCTCTTGGAATAACATCATAATTACCCTCGGCAAATGGGGAATTACCATCGCAGTCAAAATAGTCAAGATAGAAATCCTGCAAAAAAGCTTCATCACCCGACATTGAATAAAAGAACGGAACAAACACCTCAAGTAATTCTTGCTTATCGTTAACCTGGTTGTATGTTAATTTCTCATTTAAGGTCCTTAATAGACCCACAATTACATTCCTAAGAAATACCTCATCAAAGTTATATTTTTCTAAAAATCCAGACATATCAGTTAACTGTTACAAAATTATTTTTACTTACGGTGCTGCTACCAGCGCTATTACTAGCAGTCAATGTTACTGTATATGTACCTGTATTATTAAAGGTAACCACAGGATTCTGTGCAGTGCTTCCGGTAGGACTTGCACCGGTTCCGCCAAAATTCCAAGACCACGAAGTTGGTCTAATCAAAGATGGAGTCTTTACTGAGTTGTCAATAAACCCAACCGTACCTCCTGCATTAATTGCAGTAGCACCAGTATTTCCTTTCGCGGTTTTAAAGTCCACGTATGGAGGACGAGGTAACATACCCTGCTGGGTTGTTATAGGGGATGGGTTGAAATTGAAATCAGGGTATCCCAGAGGTACGTTATCCAACCTGCCAGGTGTTATCTGAGGTAATATGGCAAGTTCTGCGTATCTAATCCTTATCTTCAGCTTATCCTGATTAATATAAACAGGATGCTCAAAGGTATCGTTTAAATATTGGGCTTCACTTAATCCGGTTATATTCTCTGCTTTTACTCCTAGTTGGCTGGAGCATTCATTTAAACTCATCGGCTCTAATGGTTTTACAACAGAGAATGAGTATAAAACCTCGTCTCCCGCTGGGATATATGCGTTCTCATATTTCACGAAGAAATAAGGATATGTTTTTACATCCTTTTTTGATATCTTCGGTTTGTTGAATCTATTATTAGAACCCTTATAGGTAGGAACTTGACCAGGTAGTGGTAACAGCTTCCCTATTTTAAGCAGTCCTTTACCCTCGCTACCAGGAACCACTAGGTTCGAAGAAACCCCCTTTAATCCTCTTTGGTTCAGGGCATTTCTTGAATCCCGCTTATATTGCTGTCTGTTTTTAGGATTAAGTGGTTTCAATTATCCGGATTATTTAAGCTATATATCCGGACAGCTGTACCTTAAACTCTAGAATTTATCCAGCTCCAGAGAAGAGAAGTTATTAGACTTTGTGATCTCCAACTTCCAGTCAAAGATCTCATGAGGCATAGGTGCGTGGTTTATCACGAATATATTCAGCCCCAGCTCTTTACAGGTGCTCTTCAGTATCTTTAATATTGAGTAAACCCCATCAGGATCAACAGAACTGAATAGCTCGTCAAGAAATAGCAAGTTTATGTTGCTGAATTTCATCTTCATCAGCTTCATGATCGCTATCAATACCACAAAATCCACCTTCTTCATCTCGCCAGTACTAAGAGTTTGTGGGGAAACCTCAATTCCCATATGATAGATGGTAGCATTAAACTCCTCGTCGAATAGGACCCTATAACCCAGACTCATCCTAGAGAGTAACTCCATTATCTCAGAATTAAGCGAAGGTAATATAGTACTAATAGCCATCTGCTTCACGCCCTTCTCGCCAAGTATAGAATCTATGGTTCTTAGCCAATCAAATTTTTCGTCGGCTTTTACTTTTTCTGCATTTAATAGATCCAGATCACCCTGAAGATTTTTTATCAATCTCTCCAGAGCGTTTGTCTGTGTATTACTTGTCTTTCCCTCTAATTCGATAATTTGTCTCGAATAAGATTCTATTGAAGACTTTATTTTTATTCCCTTATCCGTGAGATCAGCTTTCTTTTTAGAGATCACAGATTCCTCCTCCTTATAGTCCCCTAACTTTCTCTCGCTATTCTCAAGCTCCCTTTTCAATTTATCCCTTTCCTTTAGAAGCTCCTTTTTCAATTCCTCGTGAAAAGATGAACTTAGATCAGCTTCACAGGTTGGGCATTTATCATGCTCATAGAGATGAAGTTTTTTATCAAGATCACTAACACCCATCCGATACGAAGTAACAGATAGGTTAGCATCTCTTATCTCCTTCCTAAAATTCTCTTCCTCCTTTTTAAAATCTAGAACCAAGTTGTTATGATACTCAAGTAGAGAATTAAACTTTTGTAGAGAGGAATTTAGAGACTCTAGTTTACCTTCGGTATCATCCTGCAATTCCTTACTAAGTGCTTCCATCTCAGCATAAGAATTGCTTATTGAGGATTCCAGGGAAGATATCTTACCCACCGTGTTATCGATGGATCTTCTTATCTTCTTAGATTCCTCCTTTAGGAGATCACGCATTTGATTAAGTATATGGAACCCAAAGATCTTATCAACGATAGCTCTCTTATCACTTGGACTCATTTTCACAAAGCTCTTAAAATCATTCACAGATAAGAGCAAAGTATTATTGAAGACATAATAAGGTATACCTAGGATATCCTCCTCTAAGTACTCCTGCACGGATCTATTTCCAGCTTTATCATATTCGGTCCCGTTTACTGTTAGTTTAAATATACTGGGATCCAATCCTCTCTCCACAACAATTTCAGATCCATAATTATCCAGAGTCACCCTAGTCCAGGCATTACCGTTTATTCTATTTGGTATGTCTTTAAGTTTCTTGCCCTCAACCTTACCATATAGAGCAAATGTTATGACCTGGGAAATAGAAGTCTTACCAGCTCCGTTTTCACCAACTATCTGGTAAAGACTAGTCTTATTAGAGAGATCTAGCTCCTGCTTCCTATTGCCATAGGAAGTGAAATTCTTCCACTCTACCTTTGTTATTCTCATACCCTATCTTCATTATCGCCAATAGTAACGATCCGATGTAACTTGTTTATACTGGAAATAAGTCTATCCTTGGTTTTTTGGTCATATTCAAGGTTGGATACAAACGTTCCTATAAAATCCATTACGCTAAATGTCTTATTACCATCAGACTGGAGTTGCTCATTCAGGAAACCAGATTGGTTAGCATCATAAGGATGAAAGGAAATTTTCCTCGGAGACGTTACCTCGTCAGTGAGGATATTCAATGGAGCCTTTAGCGACATACTGGAATCTATCATGATATCAACAAATCCATTGCTCATAACCCCCTGTGCATCCTCTATGGTCATTTCAAGTACATCTGAGAAATCAAATTTTAAAAACTTGGGACTTTTATCGTTTTCATAGTAGATTTCCTCCCCCGTATCAACATCTAAAACTGTTATTCCCTTTGGGTTATCCCGATCCGAACGGGTGAGCTGGTACGGAGATCCTAGCATTTTCACATTACCCAATTCCTGTGAATAATGTATATGTCCGGAATAAACCCTTCCAAATTTCTTAGCGTCTTTCAGAGATATACCATCATCTATCTTAACAAACTTATTGAACCTCATTCCTGTAACATCCGTGTGGCAACATAGATAATCATGTGGTTTTGCTTTCTCTAGACATTCTCTTTCCGCCTCGTGATCTTTTCTCCAAGGCATTAGGAAAAATCTCTTCCCACCCACATTAAGTGTAACGGGCTCCTCGTGAATATTGATATTTGGTATCCATTTAAGAGATTTGAGAGAATTTATATCGTTGCTGGTTTTACCCCATATATCATGATTGCCTATAATGATATGAATCCCATCCTTAAAGATCTCAGACAGCTTTTCTGCGATATCTACTCCCAAATTCAGGACCTTCAGATTTACACTCTGTCGGGAATCATAATAATCACCTAGGTGTATTAGTATATCACCATCCCTATACTCTCTTTTAACCAGCGGTATAAACCAATCGTTAAAATAATTACCTATGATCTCGATCCACTCGTTAGAGTTGTTTCTAATTCCCAGGTGGGTGTCCGTGATGAACCATACCCTCTTACCCTTAGGTATGCTTAATTCACTAGGGCAATCGCTCATTAAAATAATCTTTTAATCTTCTTACCAGATAAGACGCCGTACTTGTTATCTAGCTCATTAACTATGATCTCCTTGTATTTAGACGGTATCAGTTCATATGCCTTAGTGTAAGGAACGTTTATAAAATCACATATAACCACAAACTTCTCGGAAAACCCGAATTCAGTATCATCAAGTTTTTCTAAAACGTCCTGGAATAAATGGGGTACAAGATCTTTCGGAATCTTCTTTTTATAAGACAAAGGATACCAACGTGATGATTGAAAAGCTGCAAAAACGGATTCCTCCAGTTTCTTACGGTGCAAATACTCCTCCTCATCGTAGCTATCCTCCACCATACGATGCTTCATGTCTAGCTCAAATGTCTCACCGTAGGTATTATCGTTAGTGGGATTGTTGTGTGCACCAAATATCTTATCCCCTAGCTGCTTTTTGCCGTTATCCTTATTTTCATTCTTCTTTGCCATTAATACTTGTCAATTATTTTTTACCCCTCTGTGTGCATTGGTATGTTATTCTCGAGGATCCTCATATATGTATAATCCACGTTGAACATCTTATATGCATTCTTATATCCATCATCACGGTTAGCAATAAGCTTAAGTTTGTACTCGCGGTTAGCATACATCATAGGATCCTGTATAATACCGAATAGCCCGTCCACCGTAGCAACCAGACCTGATGACTCAGCTGCAGAATTTATACTAAGATCTGTTGAGTCAAAGTCGCTCTGCTTTGTCTGAGTTGCTGTTATTATGGCCCATTCATTAGCCATAGCAACACCTCTTATATCCTCCGCAATCTGCTTTATCTTCATGTAGGTGTTTTCTGAATTTGGATTTCTCCAGTTTTTCATAATATTGATATAATCAATAACAACCACCTTGAATTTGATACCATGGAATTCTTCCACTTTTTTCAAATATCTCTCAACGTCTACGGACGAAGCCTGAGAAGTTGGAAACTCCTTTACGAATAGCTTACCAGGAACCCGGAGATTATCATAAGTAAGAGAGCCTATCTTCTTCTTAATCTTGCTGTTATCCTCCGCTTGGTTGCCATAATCATTTACTGGGATACCCAAAAGATTAGCCCCGAGTCTCTTTATATACTTTCTATCACCCATCTCAAGAGAAATCACAGCTACGTTATGACCAGATTTAACAGCTTGAGCTGCTAGATTACCCAGCCACAAGGATTTACCAACTTTAGGCATCCCCATGAAAACATACAAAGACTTAGCATTAAATCCACCACCTAATACGGTGTCAATAAAAGGAAACCCGGAAGAAAATCTATTATATGAAAGCTGCTTATGGCTATCAGGATGAAAGAAATCCAGGCCTTGATCGAAAGTGAAATCGAGGTTATTCCTCTCTACTACTATATTTTTGAACTTGCTTATTACCTCCTTGATATTCTCGGAGGTTACTGGAGTTGTCTGTATGTACTTTACACCATCAGCTGCGCTGGAAACAAGGTTCTTATACTCTATAAATAACTCCGTAGTTTCTCTTAACCAGTCATCCTGATATTTCTCAAGATCAACCGAATAAACGGCGTCTATTTCACCGTTGCTTATCTTACTCTCTAGATTTTCTAACTTTACACCCTCTTTAAGTTGGTCGGAGGTCGGACATTCGTTATACTTGTCCCAGAATTTTTTTCCAAGCGAAAATATCTCCCGGAATCCCGCATTTTTAAAATACTCAGATTTACAACTTTCAACATAGATAGCATGTTGTAATACGTACCTTAAAATAATATTTTCTGAGTGACTTAAATCCATATCTACTTATAATACTCCGGTGTATCTTTAATCCTGTATTTAGTCTTACCAGATTTTACTGAACCTGTTTCGATGAAATCCCCGTTCTTTATCATTTTCTCTATCACACTACCGTAGTGTGATTCAGACCAATCCGCTCCGAAAGCAGAATTAAAAGTCTGTCTAGTAAACTCACCATTTGGTCTACCATCCTTAGCTAAATAAACGCTTAGTTCGTAAACAATATCCTCTTCAGTCGGATAATCTGGAAGGGACTTCCAGAGGTTCATCAGATATTTTAGCTTAACCTTATTCCTGTTCATCTCCAGTTTCAGCTTCTAGAGCATCTGTAATTTCTTCATTAGATCCCATAGCGGGTAGAACGAAATGATCCTTGATTACATTTTGATCCAGATCTTTAAGAACTTCCTCGGTAAAGACCTCCGGGGTGAAAAGCTGGGATGATGTAACGGTTTTTCCTAGATGTTTAACAGCCCACCTAGTTGAGGATGCATTGGGCACAAAGACCATCTTTTTCTCACCATCCTCCTTAACCTCCTCGAATTTACCTCTTTCTATCCCACATGCTTCCCAGCTAACAAAATCCTGTAATCCGACATATGGATTCATGCCGTTAGCGAAAGATATATGGAATTTCACAGGTTCCGGTATAGTAAATCGACTCTTTTTAAGATTGGATGTTACTATGATACCAGTTTTAGTAGTACTATTACCTTCTTTGAGCTGAGCCTTGGATAGGAAGGAGATCACCGACATTGCAAAGATCGGTCCATCACCGCCTGAGCTTTCTTTTGTCGGAAAAAATCCGCCACCAGCATAGACGTGGTTTGTACAGACGAGAGGTATTTTAGCTGCGGTTAAATCCAGGGTAATAACACGGAAAAGCTTTCTTAATTCCTTCGCTTTAGCTCCCATATCAGCGGCATTTTTACCGGATATGGCATCATTCAGTTCTTTATCTGTACTAAGCATACCGAGGGAGTCGAGAACCAGCAAAATTTTAGGATTACCTCCGTTTGCTTTTGCCTTTTTGACTAGATCTATCAGATTAGTTACGAAGGTCTGAAACTCAGTAACGGTTTTAATAGGTTGGTATCTTACCTTATCCGGATCGATCCCGAATTTAAGTGCAGATGTTTTATCTATAGCACCCTCCGTATCGCAGTATATAACATCATATCCCTTCTTTTGAGCCTCTCTGGCTACATTAAGGCACACGAATGATTTACCAGTTCCTGGGTCTCCCATTAGTCCTAGAGATCTGGTATTCGGTATACCTCCGAATAGTGTACCCGATAATTGGGCGTTTAATAGGTAATTTCCAGTGGGGATCCATTCATCAACCTCACTGAAGCTATTCTCAGTAAGGATAGATCCGGTTTCAAATCCTGAAATCTTTGATAACTCCTTGTCTAAATCCAAAAATGAGAACTCCTTACTTGCTTTCTTTGTACTTGTACTTCTTGCCATTTCAATCCAATATTATTTGAATATCATACAGCTAAGAGTAGGAAGTGTTTCTCAGAATTAAGTCCGGCGAAGTGCCAAAAGAAGGGTACTTATAAATAATAAATTTCGCGTGTGCGGCCCCTATCTATTATAAAAGTTTGGGACCTTAAGGCGTGATAGGTAAGGTAGAATAAAGTTTGGGGACTTTAGATAGCTTAATAATTTTATCCCCGGGAAGCACAAGTACTTATTTTAGGGGGCTATATACAGAAAAGTTTCACTTTGGGGTAACTTTTTTATCTACCCCTACCCCTGATGATCTCTTTGAGACGTTCCATATCCTTCATGCCGTCCCACTCCGTAGATGCTCCTTCCTTTTCATCAGAGTCGTCGCTTACTGGTAACATGGAGGATCTCCTCTTTTTTAATCTCTCTGTTTCCTCTTTTTCTGCTATCTGATCCTCTATAGCATCCAACATTGCGTTAGCTGAATTTATCCACTCCTGTGCTGCGTTACCTGATAGTAGTGTTGCCTCGACTTTTTTACTCGCTTTTCTAATCTTATCCCCAGCTACATTAATCCTAGAAATAAGCTCCTCTAGTTCTGTAAATAGATCAACTGCACTCTTCTCCGCAGAAGTGGATATATCCCATCCATCCCTTCTATATGCCTTGATTGTGGTTCTTGGTAATTTACCCGGTGATATATTCTCCTTGCGTTCTATGATTTTTTTTAGATCCTTTCTGATAGGTTCAAGGTATGCGTTCGCAACGTTCTGAGTATACTCCTTAGAATCTGGATAAACCTCTATAAGTGAATTGGTGACCATTGTTAAACTAGCTAGCTTTCCCTCTACAGACTGGATTAATTTGATTATTTCCGAGTCGTAGGGTGCTTTTCTGTTTTCTAGAAGTGGTAAGTAGGATTCAAATACATTCTCCCTTTTGGAAGGAATCCCCGTGTTTAGTATGTCGAGCCTTTCCTTCTTGTCTTTAGTTGATAGTGATTTTGTAAGTAAATCTGAGGCTTGTTTGAGGTTATCTACTACATCAGGGAGCCTTTCAGAGAGTAACCCAACATCAAACACCCTGCCGTAGTAACCTGTTTTTCCGTGGAATCTGCTGGAGGTGTAGGATTTAAGTTCTGTGTGCTTCTCCTCCATATAATCCCGGATGATCTCGAACTTGTCGTCTAGATTATTTACCTTTTTTAATTTAGATGAGAATAGAGACCATTTGCGTTCGTTCATTTCCGGGGTCGCTATAGACTCCAGGTAGAATAGTATATTAAAAGCCCTTGATAAAGCTGTTGCTATTGGCTTATATGCTTCGGCAGGGGAGTATTCCTCCGCCTCATTGATGAACTGCTTATATGTAAGTAGCTTTGACAAAGTTGGGATATTAAATTTAGAAGTCTGTATCTACGCTGAAGGTTTTCTTAGCCCCGTCGTACATTTTCATAGACCATGTATAGGAGTCATTTCCTGTTCCTCCGTAGGTCTTCTCCTTGAGTGTTTTATAGATTTTTTCGAATTTATCTATTTGGTTAGAGAGAAATTCATATGCTTCTGAATCTTCTTTTTGTAGCCAGCTGTATTTGCCTCCTTTATTGATTAAGTCATCTGCCTTACCTACATACTTGTCCATGACTTGTCTTCTCCACCATGTCCCTTTTTCACCGTAAGAAGATCCGAAAACATCCGCAACTGCAGCTTCTTCGTCATCATTAAAAGTACTTTTAAATTCTGCCCAGTAATCGGTATCGTCGTATAGCTCTTCAATAATTTCATTACCTCTCAGTAGTAATTCTTCGACCTCCGATATGGCTTCCTCTACATCTTTAGGAGCAAACATCTCGTCATCACAGGAGTAGTTGACCATCTTACCGTCCTTTGATCTCCTTCCGTTGGGCCAGTATATCTCTCCGTCGATTCGATATACAGTTTCACCGCTTTGATGTTTGACCTTTTCCGCTCCTTTATAGTTTACTACACATGGATAATCGTCCCAGCTGGATTTCTTCTCACCACTATCTTCTTGCTGATCGCTCTCGCCTGAACTGGATGATCCACCCGATCCACCTCCGCTTTTTCTAGGGGCTCTTTTTGCTTTATTTGGATCGAATGCTTCTAGTATGGAATCACTTTGAAAGGAATCAAATCCCATGATGTAAGACCCAGCAGATTCATTCAGGGGTTCCTCATATATCTTGGTAATTAATTCTTGTGTAATGATATCGCTGTCATCCCTTAGGCCATATCCAGCTTTCAGTGCAACCACCAGATCTCTGGTAGTAGGACCAAATTTGCCGTCAGCACCATATCTTTCGAACTTCTGATATAAATCAAAGTCTTCAAAGGGTTCATAGTTTTTGAATTTGTCAAGGACTAATTCTTGGAATTTCTCTACGTCTGAATTTACCCTTCTCGCAGATATTTTATCAGGATCTAAGTCTCTGTCAATAGAAAATCTTGATGCAATTTCTTTTTCCTTTTCCTCTTCCTCTTTTTTCTTAGCTTCCTCTGCTGCAGCATCCTGTAATTTTTTAGTAACCTCTAGTTCTTTTTCTATTGCCTTATCTATTAGATCTATCGCTTTTACGTAGATCATAGCAGCTTCTTTGTTAGCCTTATTTGCTTTAGCTAAACTTTCTATTTTTGCATTGAGATCTTGTGGAATCTTATTTAGATCTTCACCTATCTTATCTAATTCTTCGTTATCGATTTCTTTTCTCTTACCAGATTGAAGCTCTGCTAATCTTTGAATATAATCCTTTACCGTTTCAAGTTGACCCGAGACAAAGGAACTTAAACCTGGGTCTTCAGCTGCTGTCTCCAATTCTGCTTTCAACGTCACCGCTTGTTTCATTAAGGATCTTGCATTTCCCTTCTTGGTTGTAAAGAGTCCTTCGTTTAGAGATTGTATTTCTGATTCTTTGACTGCCGCCTCTGCTTTAGTCGCCTCCTGCTTAGATTTGATTAGGTGTTCTTTGTAACCGTTCATAAAGCTAACTACATCGTCGAATACGGCTTTAAGGATAGCTTCTTCACCTTCATATTGGGTAGCTAGAGTTTCCAGGGATTCTATAGTTTTCCCTGCAGCTTCTTTCCATGCAGTGTCCACACCTCCGTCTTTATATGGCTGTGCGACTTCTTTAGAAATCTTATCAACTATTTCCTTGAGTTTTTCTATCTTCTCCCCGTCCTCTGCTTGTAAGACCGAATCTAGGTCTCGTAAAACATCTTTATATCCCGGTGCTATCGAAGACATTGACCCGTAACTGGTACCAAATGAGGTAACAATTCTTCTGATCAGTGATTTAGTTTCATCGCTTACAGGTTGATCTGCCTCGTATAGTGCTGAAAACCCGTCAAAGTTTAAAATTCTCATTGCTGAAGTGTTTTTTTCCAGTTTATATATCTAACAGAAAAAACGAATTTTAAGAATGGAACAATCCGGGATAAGTGACTATCCGGAAGGGTGCCGATAAATTTTTAGCTACGAGGAGGAAGAGTGTTTATTTAGACTGATTGCTGTAGTAGCTTAGCCAGTATTCGACCATTTCGGACATCATTTCTTCGAAAGTGTATTTAGGTGACCATCCGGTAATATTTCTTAGCTTGGTAGAATCTCCCTTCAGGTCCTCCAGTTCTTCTGGTCTTAGATACTTCTCGTCTACCGTCACATAATCCCTCCAGTTTAGATCTAGTTTATTAAAAACAAACTCAACCAGGTCTTGAACTGAATGTGATATACCGGTAGCACAAACGAAGTCATCGGGACCATCCAGTTGTAGTATCATCCACATGGCTTCCACGTAATCCTTAGCATGCCCCCAGTCTCTAGTAGCATCCAGATTTCCTAGAGCAAGCTTATTCTTAATGCCCAGTTTGATTTCTACCGCAGTTTTTGCTACCTTGTTTGTGACGAAATTACTACCTCTCCTCGGTGACTCGTGATTAAAAAGTATACCATTGGAAATATACATGCCATAGGAGTTCCTATAGTTTCTTGCTATATTGTAACCAAATACCTTGGAGCATCCATAAGGCGAAACAGGGATTAGAGGGGTTGTCTCTCTTTGATATCCATCTTCGTCAATACTATTACCGAACATCTCTGAGGAAGAAGCCTGATATACCCTTATTTTCTTATTTACGAGTTTTACAGCCTCTATCATATTTAAAACACCGAGACCTGTAGCATTTGCGGTATAAACTGGTTGGTCGAATGAAATCCTGACGTGAGATTGTGCTGCAAGATTGTATACCTCGTCGGGCATTACTTGTTGGAGAACAAATATAAGAGATGACAGATCAGTTAGATCTGCATAGTGCAGTACGACTTTCCCGAATATATGCTCAAGTCTGGACGTTTGGTTCTCTGCAACAGAGTTCCTTTTTAGGGTACCATGTACTTCATATCCTTTTTCTAATAGGAATTCAGCAAGATAAGATCCGTCCTGTCCATTAATTCCTGTGATAAGAGCCTTCTTCATTTTGGTTACTTATTTCTTAGAATTATATCGCATATTCTCTGAATATCCTCCTGCATAAGTAGGGGATGATTTGGGACATAGACACCCCTTTCATCGACGATGGAGCAATTGGGAAGTATTTTTTCCCCATAAATTCTTTTATAGAATGGCTGAGTTCCCATTGATCCTGATATGAGAGGTCTACAAGCGATGTTATTGTTTCCTAGATCATTCACAAGCGATTCCTTTTTTTCCTTAGATTCCATTATCACTGGTATTGCAAAATTAGCAGTGAATGAATCGTGTACCTCATTCGGAAACCACATTGAGGTGGAGAGGGTCTTCTTGTATGTTAGATAGTTCTGGTACCTAACCTGTATACTGTGATCTACCTTATCTAACTGACCAATTCCAATAAATGCCTGAAGGTCTGTGCTCCTTAGATTAAACCCAGGTACGTAGAAAGAATATAGTGCTGAGAATCCGTCAATATCCCATTCATTTCTTAATTCTTCTTGTCTTTCTGGGGATAGATCTCTATCCCATCCATGACTTCTGAGTTGAAGTAATAGATCATAAAGCACCTTATCATTGGTTGTTATCATGCCACCTTCTATTGTACTCATGGTGTGTCCGAAGTACGTTGAGAAAGATGCCATAACACCGAATGTACCTAGTCTTCTGCCTTTATAGGATGTGCCTTGTGATTCGCAGTTATCCTCCATTAATATCACATCATACTTCTCGCAGAGTTCAACAACCCTATCCATATCCGGGGAAAGACCCAGAACAGATACAAGGATAAGGGCAGAGGGGGATTCTTTCTTAAATACACTTTCAAGGTGATCTAGATCTACCGAAAGATTATCCAGGTTGCAGTCAATTAAAAGTGGCTCCAGATCCAGTTGTAAAGCTGGGGATAGATCTGTAGCCCAACACAGGGATGGTATGCAGATTTTATTGTTCCTTAATCTCCCTGAGTACTTAAGAGCATAGAACATAAGAAGGTTTGCTGATGAACCCGAGTTTACAAAAACGGAATATTCGGAGCCTATCCAATCCGAGAACTTTCTCTCAAATTCCAGGGTCACTGGACCCTTAGTTAATCTCGGATATTCGGACAACCAAGATATGAGGTTGTCTACGTCTCTATTATCGATTGTATCCTGTATTAGATCTATTCTTTTCATCAGATTCTTGCTTTATCGTAATTTTCTTTTAGCCATTCTATGGTTTCCCGAATTCCCTCCCGAAATGGCTTAAACCCAAAATTGGGAAGGTCCGACTTAGCAGGCTTTCTAAACTGACCCTTAGGTTTATCTGGGTCAAATACTATATCATCTTGAGAAATTTCTAACTCTTGACATACTATTTCTGCTACCTCCATCACAGACATCTCTGTGTCATTTACAGCCATAAAGTGGTCGTTGGAATTCCAGTTATCCAAAGCCCATAATATCATACGAGCTAAATCCTCGGCAAATATGAATTGCCTCAGCGGGCTTCCATCTCCCCAAACCACGAATTTTTCTCCATTTTGCTTGGCAAGATATGCCCTATGAATCATCCCCGCAACCAGATGGCTTGTTCTCAGATTGAAATTATCATTTGGTCCATATAGGTTAGTAGGAACAACGGAGAACCAATTCTTATTTAAGACCTCACCAAGTATCTTAGTTTGGTATCCCCCTAGCCTTTTTGCATATGCATAACCAGAGTTTGATGGGTGTGGAGGACCAATGTCTATCTGTTCCTTGGTAAGAGGATATGTAATACCACTATGTGGAAAAATACACGTGGATAGGACGTTTACGAAGTTGTCTACCTTAAGAGAAAAGGCTGAATTGAGTACATTGTTGTTTATCTCAAGATTTTCTGAGAAAAACCTATCGTTCCCATCTAAATTTGCTTGGAGTCCACCAACTATAGCTGCTGCATGAATTATGGTGTCAACCCCGTTATTTGACACCTCCTTGCTTAAATATTTATGGGTAGCTATCGGATCCCTTAAATCCGCATCCTCTCGTGTGTGGTAGACGTGACCTGGTCCTAGAACTTTTTTAAACGCTTGCCCTAACAGCCCGCCAGATCCGGTTACTAGTATTTTCAAAAATCCGACTTTTAGAAGTTACACTTCTATATATCGGGATTTTTTTAGAATGTTTCTTAGATAACTATCCAGTCTTTGCAGTATAGATCTGACGTTGACCAATGGGAATAGGCTGGTCCGAACCATCTTTTCGGTGCTACTACTATCTTATCTGGGTTGTCATTAAGCCATGCTCCCCACCAAGAGAAAGTTGAGTTTGCTATGCAATTGTGATCGCACATTGTCATGAGGCAAAGGTCTTCTATATCGGTTTGGTCTTCTATAAACATATAATTTCCTGTTGGAAAATTATTCTTACACCACTCCGGATCATCGGAGAAAACAACAAACAGGGAGTTATCTGGAAAATGGTTTTTTGCTGCTTCGAAGTATTCAAGGGGAACGACTGGATGATGGTTGGGTAAATTTAGATAATCTCCTCTCCGAAGATGCATGGATACTTTAGGCTCTTTTCTTTTTAAGATCTCTGAATTCCTGACCGAAACCTCTCGGGAAACCTGGTCAGAGAATGATAGCATTGATCTAATTTTACCCTCGATATGCATAAAATATTTTTCGCTCTGATAATATCCACCCAGAAGGTTAGCACCAATTGGGATGGGTGTGTAGTGAAATCCGCTTTCGTACCATAGGTTTTTACGAGTATCTGTATCCAAAATTGGTGAAAAATCTCCTTTGAAAAAATTTGAATATTGCCACACAGGGAAAGCAACTTCAGAGCCAACCCTTTCCGCGTAAGCTATAGCATTTGATAGCTGGAATAACTGGTTTCCTAACCTTGCGGTAAAATCTTTAATAGCGATCATTTATTTAAATCACCTCTAAGTTTAATAAGGGATGGTAGTTCGCTTTCCAGTACGGTTTTTTCGTCTGATCCCATTGCTGCCTCTATCTGGTTTATATACCGGATTATTTTCTTAACCCCATCTACTTCCAAAGACCCGGAGTGGTCTGTTCCTTTCATGGTCCTATCGAGTGTAAAATGTCTTTCTATTATGTTTGCGCCCATGACATAAGCAGCTAGGTCCGGAGCTATACTCATATGGTGCCCACTTAAACCATACCCATTTATTGAATCCCCATATCTTTCCATATATGTTCTTATGACCCTCAGGTTTATATCGTGATCTTTGCATGGATAGGAGCTAGTACATTGCATTAGATATTTTTCACTCCCGCTGAAGATTTCAACCGCTCTATCAACCTCGGATATATTCGACATCCCTGTCGAGATAATGGTTGGTATTCTGGTTTCCGCAGCTGATCTAAGCAGGTCAGCGTCCGCCATCCTCTGCGATGCAATTTTGAGGTATGGTACGCCTATTTCCATAAGAAAATCCAGACTAGGCTTATCAGTAAAACTAGAAATGAATTCGAATCCTCTAGATTCGGAATATCTCTTTAGCTCCAAGAAATCCTCGTGACTTAATTCCAGTGCCTTCCTGTGTTCGTAATATGTTTTTCCGAAGGACCTTTCGTTCAGATATGGCATCTTCTTTTGCTCTTCGCTGAGACATACATCAATATCACGTTTTGCGGTTTTTATCGCGGATACTCCGGTACCAACTAGGGTATCTACCATCTTCTTAGCGATGTTTATGTCACCCTGGTGGTTTTGGCCAATTTCTGCGATAAAGTAAAGTTTATTTTTTTCGATCATGCTAATTTTTTATTCCCAAGAATCTACGCGATAACCCAAAAGGTTAAAGAGTCTTTCGTTTTCTTTACTATATACACCTCTTAGTCTTCTTAGTTGATCCTCGCTAATAGTTATGTCATATTTATTAACGAACATCATTTCGTATTGAAGGTTTAAATCTTTGATATCAACGCCAATAAATCGAAAAATCTCGCTCATCCTTTTTATTGCTGTATTTGAATTATCTTCCGATTTAAATCCTGTGCTACTAACTCCATCCCTTTCAAGCAGTGATTTTTCATCTTTAAGAACCTCATCCATCACTGTAATATGAACCTGTTCTTCTGGAAAATGATCCAGTACCTTTTTAAGCTGGTTATAGTACATACCCCTCCCAACATATTCTGGATTTTTTATAGCTTCTTCAAAACTTATTTTATTTGCTTTATTCCTCATATTTAATTGGGAAATAAATCTCTTGACTGGGTCTCTGAGACAAACTATCAGCTTAACACCAGGTAGATCCTGGCGTATTCGGAAAATAGCCTTATCATCATACATATATTCGGGTGTTTTTTCACCACAAATAAATCCTGGCTTAAATAAACTGCCATACCAATCTAAGCCCCTTTGGTACATAATATCCCGGTCAAAAAAATGAACCTCACTTCCAGAACCCTGTGAAAATTCGCACATTCTTATCTCTGGATGTTTATTTAGGTTATTAACGAGTGAGGTTGTACCACATTTTTGTGCCCCTATTATTAGAAAATCTGGTAGTTTCATATATTAAGGTAGATCACTTAGATAATGGATTTCTTTGGCGCCGTTCTGTATCATTCCAACATACGACGATAGTTGATTTTTTTCAAACAGGACATCAGAATCCAATATTAGAATACCATTCTCGACGTTGTCTTCTGAATAGGATCTAACCTCTTTAAGGTCCTTTGATACTAAAATTTCTATCGCCTTGTCCAGATCTTCTGGTTTGTGCCCTATCGAATTTGCCATGACGTTTGCAACTATATCGTAGCTGGAATCAATGGATTTGTACGAAAATTTTATCACGTCGAATAGGGGTTCTTCAGGTTGGGAAGAATTTACGCCACGTTTTATAACATCAACCCCTCTCTCTTTGCAATAACTTGCTATGTTTTCCTCATCATCTGTAGCAACGTAAACCTTATCTACGTAACTTGAATTTAGTAAGCATGAAACGGAATGCCAGAACATTGGATAACCGTCGACAGGGTAATAGTTTTTGCCCGGAAGTCTAGATGACTTATTCTTTGCAACCACTATTCCTACTACTTTTTTATTCTGTATCATTGCTCAGGTCCCTTAATATTGAGTCCAAATCCTTGTGCATAGCGCCAGCGTCTACTAGTTTACTGTGGCCTTTGGTTGAGATTAATTCTACCCCATTAGCTCTTAATGTGTCGAAGAGTTTTTTAATAGCTGGTGAGATATCGGGGGGAAAAAATTGTATTTTTCTTAGTACCTCGAGTGGAAGCATATGCTCCTGAAACATGTCATAGTCCGCGTTAACTTCTGCCATTCTGGGGTAATCCTTGAGCTTATATTTCTCCTTAATCCTTAGGATATTTTCTCTTATCTCCGATTTGAGATCCTCGTTGGGATCGTAGAAGTGAGATCTATTTTTCTGATTGAACCCGATAAACACAATTCTTTTTGCACCCATTATATAGGCCAGATTAGTTGAGCTCAACATTATATTGGACGATCCTACTAGATAATTCTTATCAGGTGTGATTCTCCTTGGAATTTCCATACTTAAATCCATGTAGAAATACTTGCTCTGTATAGGTACAAGTTTATCAACATTGAATTTTCCTATACCCTCTTTCTTGCCTTGGAAGAATATGGCCTGTGTTTTCGAAAGATCTGAAACTTCCCTAGCGTATAACACATGGCTAAAGTGACCCGATATCATATATGTAGGAATATGTACAAGGTGTGAGTAATTAACCCCTATTGTGGTATAGCTGGATAATGTGCTTAATTGAGATTCACTTAACCCAGCCAGCTCTTCGTCGTTACCGAAGATAAAGATCGTCTCCCCCTTGTGCTTATCATTGAAATCTTGTAATTTCATAAGTGTTTAAATTTACGTGACTTTTGTTAGTGGGTTAGAAATTTTCTCTGAATATCTTTCCAGGTACTTGCTATAGATTTCTGGATCCAAATCCTTTAAACACAGGTCCCATTGCATTTTTTTATCTTCGTCAAGGATATTGGAATGATGCTTTATTTTGGTACCCCCAGTTTTGGAAACTCCATAGACCTTGAGACAATTGGATCGATGTGTCTCTATCTCGTCCATGAAGGAATCTATATTTTCTTCACCGTATCCTAGAAATTTTGTAGCCCTTTCTAACACAGATAGTGGATTTGTTATGAGATCCTCGTAGTAAACCAATAGTTTGTCGCCCCTGAAGGAATCGAAATACTGGATCATCGTGAGGTAATTCTGTGAGGACTCGTGTCTGGTGCAGCTAGATCTTAGAAATTCAGTATCGATGTTACCCTTCCAGCTTTCGTAACGGTGTCTTATTATGACCTCCTTATAATCCCTGATCAGTAATATTAATTTGTCTATGTTGCCTTCTATTTTCTCTATAGCGTGCCTTTTGATCAGGATGTCAGGACTTTCTGGGTTTACCCCTAGATCTACGTAGGATCCTAGGTGATTTTTATCGAAATGTCCAGAATCTGGACTAAGATACCCGTGGGTCTGTTTTTTTGTTAAAGCTTCTACGCAGTATCTGAACCAGGTATTTCCACTGCGAGGATATGATAATAATAGATTCATAGACTTTCTTATTTCATCTTCCAATTTTCCCATATGAATTCATAATCGTATGTTTTGGTGTGGGTTTTCGATAATCTTTCACCTATCTTAGCTCTTCTCTCGTAGCAATCCTCGATAAATCGATGGAATTGGACTTGTATATTAGAAAAAAGATGTGATTTACCATTATCAAGTATATCCTCCAATATCTCATATTCAGATCCCTCTATATTTAATTTTATGAGATCGACCTTCTTTATGTCGAGATTATTTAAAAAATGAAGGAGGTTGACCGTTTCTACCTGTACGTGATCTCCTGAAGATGTATTATGCATGGAAGACGAGTCATCAGCTAATGAGATATTGAAGGATTCTCCATTAGCAGAAACACCCAATTTGAAAACCCGCACCTTTTCTTCGTGGTCGAATTTTCTGGTAATTTCGGAGTAGAATTCCTCTATCGGTTCAAATATTAATACATTGCACCCATACTTTGAATGTATCTTCTGAGCCCATTCACCCTTGTACCCCCCGCAATCTATAACGATGGAGTCCTTATTAAGTTCTGGGTAGTCTAGTCTATACTGATTCTTTGCATTGTCTCTAACCCAGGAGTTGAATATTTCTCGGTTGAATGGATAGTATTCCTTGGTAATTAATGGATCTTTCACTTTTGTATTTTTATTGGCTGTTAATAGGGGTAGTACGTTAGATTCTATGGATCTCTTTATATTTTTGCCATGACTTAGATAAAGTTGGGCTCTATTATAGTTATCCTCTATATAAGGAAGCATCTTTATATACAAGTCCGGTGTTATCAAATTGCACTCCTTTATGATATCCTCAAGGTTGTCCACGATTATAAATCCTCTTACATCAAACCAATCCCCTATATTGGGACATCCATAGTAGATAGGGATTGTCCGGGTATTTAGGCAATCTATAAGCTTCTCAGTAAACCAATTTTCCCTTTTTTCGTTCTCTATACATATATGGAATTGTTTATCGAACATCGCTGACTTTCCCCCGTGCAGCACCGGAGTTTCTATATCGGGTGGCATATTCATACGTGGTGGATAGTTCTTGCTAATCCATATGGTTTTTGGTATCTGTATTTTCTTGTAGTTATTAAGTAAAGAGGTTCTTAAAGAGTGGCCCGGGGCCATATTTTTTCCACCTATAAGGGTAGATACACCGAAAGATTTATCGGCATAGACATAGTCATTTGTCCAACAACCGCCGAATTCATAGAGAAAACAATTATCGCTCGAATCCAGGATATTTTGATCATGCGACAACACGTAATCGAACCGACTTGGTGGAGGATATCCATGCCCGATATATCTCCTTATTGAGGGTGGTTCTGCATAAACCCCAATATCGATAATTTGTGGATCCTTTGGATAGTTCGGATATGAATCTACCCATATGTTGATCTGCTTTTCAGAATATAGATCGATATCTTTTACAAGCAAAGAATTGGATCTTTGGTCCCAATTTGAATATACATTTGCCTTCTTCATTTTATATGCTGCTTTCCTTTAATTCCATGCTCGTTAATCAAGAGATACCAGTGTCGAATACGCAGGTTTACTTCTGAGATATTTTTCAATTCTTTGGATCTCAGGCATGTTTTGCTTCCATTCGTTATTTGGGTTTTCTGTGTTGTAGACATAAAGTATATCAGACACGTAAAGACTCTTATCAGTACCACACATTTCAAGCATTGGGAACTGGAAGGAAAGATCAGGAGCGTATGAAACATAATCCCCGGTAAGCGGATCTTTCAGATCGTCCTCTTTTATTTTTAGAAATAGCTCCTTTCTAAAAGTTCTAAGATGAGATCCTAGCCATTTGTGCTGTCTGAATTTTTTTTGTGCCCTTACCTCATATGGATATTCACCATATATGTGACTTACGCTCCTGTAAGGGTATTCTTCAAAGGTTCCATAAGTCATCCAGCATCCGGTTTTATTATAAATGTCGTTTATTCTGGATAACACATTTTTATGTGGGAACCAATCATCACCGTCCAGAGTAACTATTATGCTATTATCAGGGGAAAGCAAAACTCCGTTCCTTATGTTTTCTCCTTGATATTTTCGGGGTGAATTCTGGAACACAGATATCCTTGGGTCGCTGGTGTATTTCAGGGCTTTTTCAAAGGTTCCGTCATTGGAATCTGCATCGAAGAAAACTACGTTGAAGCTTTCATAATCCTGTGAAAGTGCTGATTCCAGGGATCTCTCTATATAGTTGGCAGAATTTCTTGTTGAGTTTACTATTGTTATATGGTTGTTCATATCTTACTTAAGTTTGATTGTACTTATATGCTAGCATTAGGCTTTCCCTTTGTAGCCTTATAAATTTTATCTTTTCGTCGGGAGATAGGGACTTAAACAAAGCAGTTAAATTCTTCAGATAACCCAAATGTTGGTTGGAATTTGAGGTCGGCGGGTGCTCCATATGGAATATGTTGATTATGGGATCTGTGCACGTGTCCATTTTTGATACCGTCGACACTTTATCCCAGAAAAACTCATCCTCCGGACTATATCCGAAGAAAATATTAGGATCGTACCCACCAGCTTTGATGAATGTTGATTTGTTTATCCATATGGATCCACCAGGAGCACCCACGGAGGAGGGTGCGGTAACCCCATTGTAATCTGGGTCCTTCTCATCTCCCGACCCCTCCTGCAAAGAGTCTATATCTAGCTCGTTTGTTAATGCTTTCTTCGTTAATTCGTAATTTAGGTAAAGTACCCTCCTACCATAAAAGGTCTGTATTGCATTGGATTCTTTGACCTCTATGTTATTGTACAAATTTTTAAAAAAATCGCTATCAACCAGGCAATCAATATCATGGAAAATATATTCCTCTGCTTCTACGGAAGTTGCCCCTATATTCATAGCCAAGCATTTATTGAATGGATCCTCTTTGAGTTTGGGTATCCAAATATGATTAATCCCAAGGTCAATTGAATTTTCAAGATGATCCCTCTCCTCCGAGTGCTCCACCACCGTGTATGAGATGCTCAGATTATGCTTAGCTTCCGCTTTCCTAAAAGAATTTATTAGCGGTTTTAGAAATTCATTTCTACCGTAGGCTGGTATAACCACGGAAAGATCAGAGCTTGGCTTTTTGATAGATTTTTCGACTAAACCTGAGAGGAGCTGGTAGTTTATCTTATTATGCTCTGCTTGGCTGTATAGATTTATGAATTTAAGCATTTCAACTATTGTGTAGGCATTTTTTGCCCCGCCTATATCTATAGAGTCTTTTTGTCCCAGTGTTCCGATTTTCTTGGAAACACACTGAGTATATTTCCATAAGATAGATAGTAATAAGAAATACTGATATAGGAATGGATAAAATATACGCCAATATGGCAACCATACCAAAAAGGATATCTCAGCTAGAGGTTGTGGTTAATTGTATATTGCCTCAGGTGGACTTTCTGAACGTTTATCTTAACAATTTCGAAGAAGTTCCGTGGTTTCTTAAGAAAGACAAAATAAATGTTGTGAGATCCCAGGATGAAGGGGATAGAGGTGATGCAGGTAAATTCTTTTGGTCCGATAAGGTTAGTGGATATTACTTTACTATCGACGATGATATAGCATATCCTCCCGATTACGTGGAGGTTATGAAAAGCGGATTGGATAGAAGGGGTAAAAAATGTGCAGTTGGTATGCACGGAGAGATGTACGGGAATGAGATTAGACACTGGACAAAAGATAGAAAAGGAACTTACCACTTTTATTACGAGCTAGAAAAAGATACACCAACATGTGTTCTTGGAACAGGATGTGCTTTATATCACACGGATTTTATAGACGTTAAGCCAGAATACTTTGAATCCCCTAATATGGCGGACGTTTGGTTTACTCTCATCTGCGATAGGCAGAGAAAATTTAGGGTTGTTCTTGCACATCGAAGGGGCTGGCTACAAATTCTCCCAGTTCCGGAAGAAGATACACTATGGGGAAAGACTAAAAAATACGAGACTGAAAACCCCGGACAGGTTAGCAAGGAGGTTGAGGTAATACAGGAGTGCTTGCCATGGAGGGGAATACAGGATGTAAATTTTTGGTAAGATGACAAGGATCAAAGGAATCGATACAAATAAGCTGATAATATTTGATCTTGATGATACCTTAGTAAAAACTAAGGCTAAGATCAAAATATTAGATAGAAAAACCAGGGAGGTCATAAAGGAGCTTACCCCTGATCAATTCAATTCTTTTATCAAGAGAAAACATCATGTGATGGATTATAAGGATTTTGATTCACCAGAACTACTTAGGCAGGGGAATATGATACATGATGTGTTTGAGATTCTTAAATCTTCGTACGATAAAAAAATCCCGGTAGCTATCTTAACAGCTAGAGGGTCGAGTGAATTAGTGAGAGATTTCTTCCTCGTCAATGGTATAGATATACATCCGGAGCTAGTAATAGCTATCAACGATCCCCAATACAAATACAAGGGAAGCATAGCCGAAAGAAAGAAAGGAGCTATCAAGGATCTGATCGACTCTGGTTATACCGACCTCACATTTTTCGACGATAACGAGGATAATCTAAGATTGGCTAAACAAGCCGAAGGTTATAAAGACGCTAAAATACACACAATTAAGGTCGGCTGATCGACTTTAGCTGGTTTATCGCAGCCGGCAATATCTTCTTAGCGTGTTCGATATTTTCCGATAGTAGATCCTCGTTGGTGGTTTCTAATAGGAATTTAATAGTTTCTAACACACCTATGGCATAATCGATACGGTTTGCGTCATCGATCTCCCTGGTAATATTTTCTTTCTTATTTTGATCCATCTCTTATAATTCTGAGCTCTGGTAAATGTGGTTTTCGAATAACCATATATATTCGATTCTTCAAATTCAAGCCCTGATATATAATTGGATGAGAAAAATAATACCATTTCCGCTCTTCGAAAGCATCTCTTCCGGAACGATAGATTCCCTCGTGGATGATTATTCGGAATTACCTAAAACCCTGGATGTGATAAAAAAACAGATAGGAAAATATTCTAATCTGGATGTGGTTATAGTGGAGCCTTCTATCATATCAGCGGAAAAACCAGAATGGAATAATTATAAAGGGTCACATCACTGGGGTAAAAAAACTGGCTACATACCGGAGAATGAAATATGGATAGTCTCTGGTTTGACTTCCGATGTCTTCAGAAGAATATTGAATCACGAAATCATAGAAAGGGAAATGATGAGGGCTTTACAAGATGAACACGGAATGGATACGGAATCATCTTGGAAACAAGCACACTACTACGTAAAACAAATGGGGTTTTAGAATGATCCCGTATTGATATATAATTGGAATTAACAAAAAGAAAGAAAACCCAATTATGGAAAATTTAAAAATATACGAGAGCTTTGTCTCTGATATAAATGAGGGTAAAGCTCAAAAGGGACTAATGCACAAGCTTTTGGGAATACCAAGACAGGATAAGATTTCTAGTAAGTATTCTAACGATATGGAATCGGCTAAGGAATTAGCCTTCGATTTACTCACTGCTCTTAAGAAGGATAAGATCGTACCAGTTAAGGATATAAGGAAAAAAGCTACCTCAATGCTAGCATTTGCCGGTAATTGGCCTAGCGAGGGTAATGATACTGTTATAGATAAAGCCCTAAAAGCTATTAAGGATATAGAGATTCCTGGGGTTCCTCTATCTGATAGAAATAAGAAAGATTAAGTTAGAGATCTTGTTCTGCGTCCCTAAGCTTCTGGACGTAGATGGCTTTTCTCTTCTCCTCTCTTTTTTTTGTGGATTTCTTAATGTGCTCTGACCTCGATGTGAGTTCTTTACGCACTCCAGTTTTTCTATACTTATTCCTTAGCTTTTTTAAAGCTGCGTCTATGTTTTTCTCTTTTGTTACATCTACTATAAGCATACCCTATATATACTGGAATTTTTTATAGTAGTTTCGATTCTATCTCAGAAAAGACCTGCTCAGGTGTTATTTCTTTGGTGCACTCGAATTGTTTTTCGGTATTTTTGTGTAATGGACACCAAAGCCAATCTCCAGGATCGAACGTTATTTCTGGCTTGTTGATACAACCGTGACAAACGTTTTTATTGATTATGCGGATAGTGTCCTCCTCAAATTCATTATCCTCCGATGTTACCCCTGATATCATCACGACCTTTTTTCCTAATGCGTGAGCAACCCATGAAAGCCCACTGCTAATCCCGATGAAGAATTCTGAGTGGTGTATAAAGTTAGACATCTCCTTCAGATTCATCCCTTGCTTTTTCAAAGCAGGACCAGGTACTTCATTCCAGTGGCCATCTATCCCAAAAGAACCGTGAACGTCTATACATACGGGGGTTATCCCAGATTTTCTAAGCATCCTGCATAGTTTTTCCCACCCCCCTGGATAATTCCAGTGCTTTGATTGTGCAGTGGAATGCATGGAAAAGCAAGCATACTTAGATTTTATAGGTCTATCCCCTTTAAATAAATCTATTCTGGGTCTTTTCCACTCGGAAATTCCCAATTGATCCGCATATCCCTTAATCAGAGGCTGATCAAATCTATAGAATATCTTTCGATACTCCAAATATCCTTTATCTGCTATCTTATAAAAATTCCCCTGAGATTGATATCTGGGTTCTATCCCGTGTGGGAGTATCTTTAGCTCCGGGTAGCTTTCTCTAAAGTATTCACCATCTAATTTAGCTATTACGAATATGTTTTTCCCGCTCTCTTTTCTATATTGTTCTATGACAGCCAAAGCTCCTATAGTATCTCCAAGTGAACCCGAGGCTATCTTAATTACCTCGGAGTTTTCAATGATATCCACGCTTGGGTCCTGTTTTTGGTCTATGCTTAGATGGTTGGTTGAGATTATAGTATCTTCTGTATTAAAAATCTCAATCGCTTTATCTAGAACTTTTTCGGTATCGGGCTTACACTGGAAGTTTCTACCCTGTTCTAGGCAGGTATCTATAAGGGTAACGTTCTGTATACCTCCCCAATCTCTCAATGAGTATACCATATCAGAAGCGCAGTGTATAGGGCAAGTACCCAGTATGTAAGAGTATCTGTAATCCTGTCTCCCGTGTCTGTACGGGGCTCTAAAAAATGGATCTATATTGGATCCAAGCTGGATAATATAGGTTTCCGTGGTACCTGCCATATGCAGAATCCCTGAATCCATCGTAATTACTGCCTTTGCCCCATTGAGGAGATGCCAAGTTTGGTCCAACGAGGTCTTATTTGTTAGATCAACACCAACAGAAACATCTAAAGAATACGCTGGTTTGTCAAGCTTTCCCTGATCTGACGATTCTCCCGAATCTCTACCTACACATACGACAGGTATACCTTTAGCATTAAGACCAGATACTAGGATTTGCCATTTTTCCTTCTCCCATGTTCTAGACTCCCAGGATTTAACTGGGTGTACCACTACATACTCGTCAGGGATTGGACCTAGTGGGGATAAACAGATATTGCCCTCGGATGGTATATAGTCGCAAGTCAATTCTTCCGGCTTTAGCATAAAGCCTAGATCTTTTGCGTGAAATTGCCTTATATCGCAAATGGCGTGTTTGAATTCTACCCCTAGATTATCCTGTTTTCCTAGCATATGGAAACTCTTACTGAGGTCGTAATCCTTCCTTAGCTCGTCTTCAGAAACTTCCCCTATATGTAAACTTTTATCCACATAGGGCAAGTTCTCCAGTGCTTTTGGATTGTTTGAGATTGCAACTACTTTTGATCCATAGACCTCTGATAGTTTTCTTAAAGTGGGTGTTGAACATATTAAATCACCTAGCGCTGGGGTGACAGTTAAAAATGCGGGTTGCTTCATCTAACTCCTATATTGGTGTGTACGTTTTCTATATGGAGGATATGACCTCCTTTTTCAATTTCAATCCTGTATCCCCTGAAATTCTCACTTCTTAGATATTCTTCGGGTACTGATGGGATAAACCAAAACCGGGTTCCTGGAGATATCGAGATATTGAAACTACCAAAAGATCTTGTGTTATCAATATCATTTACTATAACGCTATATCCAGATATTTCATAATCAGACTCCAGCTCAAATTTATTTTCTCCCCTAAAATATTCAATCCTGATGTTGTTGAGCAGTATTTCAGTGGGATATGAGTGTATGGACGGGATATCAATGTCCCTTGTTTTGTGGAATACATTGCTAAAGAATATGCCATCATCGTCGCACTCATACTGACATCTGCTACCCTCCGGTAATAAAGTCCCATTGTAATGGGTATATCTTGCGTTCTGATACTTTATTTTATCCCTAGTAGCTTCCCGGTCTGTCCATGAGTAATGGTCTACAAAAGCCACATATTTTGGAATTTGCACTATCTCTATATCTTTTATCCCGTGAATTCCATCAGCGAATTCGAAAAAGGAATCAAAATAGAATCTTTCTATACCTCCATAAAGCCTGTTTCTGTATATCGTTGGCCTTGACCAAGGGGATATAAAATATGGATGCTTTATAGTAAAGTTTTTCAGCCAAATGGAGAATCCTTCTTTATCCGGATTCCTTTTCATGAAATCAATTATACCCAGTATCTGGCCCTCTGTGTATATCTCATCACCATCCAATAACCATATAATATCGCAGTTGTGAGGTTTGAGGTAATCTAGACACCGGTCCCTACTGGCGTCTTCCGCCAGGAGGTTATCACCACCTGTTGACATTAGAAAATCTAAACCCTTGGTTGCTAACTTTTTCAGAGTTTCTTCATTTTTATCGGGTATCCCTAGATCTTTATACACCGAAAATCTCCCACTAGTTGCAGCGATAATTATATCATGGGTTTTCCTTAATTTTAGCCAAGGCTCTAAACAGGCATCTATAAATTCAGAGCAATTGTATGCAGCAAGTATTACGCCAATCTTCATCTCCAGTCATTGATTTTTTCAATTATATAATCAATATAGTTATCCATATATGGGTGTATGGGGAGGGAAACTATCTCATCCTTGAATTTATCCGTTAGACTAGAACTGTACACTTCATCGGAGGAATCGAATATATCCGTGAGATGAATCGGAATCGGGTAATGTATTATGGTGGTGATTCCGTGTGATTCCATATAATCCATAAAAGATTTCCTATCGTCGACTCTTATGCAGAAGATATGGTATGAATGATATGCATCAGGCGAAATTTTGGGTAACTCTATTCGTGGATTAGATATTTCAGAAAGATACTTGTTAGCAAACTCTCTCTTCTTCTCGGTCCATCCTGGTAGTAGTCTTAGTTTTTCCTCCAGGAATATAGCTTGAATCGTGTCCATTCGATGATTATTGCCAAGCTCATCATAATGGTATTTTTTTGAGGAGCCGTAATTTCTTAGAGATCTAGCTCTATTATAGAACTCTAATGAATTTGTAGTCAATATTCCAGCATCCCCAATTGCTCCTAGATTCTTACCTGGATATAAAGAGTAAACGGAGATCTCCCCAAGATATCCAACATGTCTGTTCTTGTATGTGGTTCCGTGGGCTTGCGAACAATCCTCCATTATTAGAAGATCGTGCTGGTCTTTTAAACTCTCAAGGGAGTCCATGTCGCACGGATGACCGTACAGATGCACAGGAACTACCGCCGCTTTTCTGTATTTTTTTCTCGACTTCGACAAAAACTCAGCTAAGTGATCCGTGTCTATTGTGTAATCATCCTTATGATCTATGAGAACTACAGACGGCTGATCTATGGGGCAATTTTTAATTGCTAGATAGTCCGCAATAAATGTATTCGCTGGAACTATGACAACATCCTCAGAATTAAGATTAAATAGCTGGAATCCGATTTTTAATGCATCTGTACCATTTGAGATCCCTACTGAATATTTAGCTCCTACGAAAGAGGAAAAGCTACTCTCAAATTCTTGTATCGCCTTACCCCCGATGTAATCCCCTCTCTTGCCTAGCTCATCAACTTTTTTAATTGCTGAAGTCCTTATTTCTTCCCATTGTGCTGGGACGTCATTAAATGCTATTTTTTTATCCATTGTTATTCTTATTTGTTGATTATCGAGGTGATCTTCTCGGTAATCCATTGATTATGTGAGAAATCATCGGATTCTATGAAGAACTCTATTGCTATTTCCAATGGGGATCTCTCCTCGGAGAAGTCCCTCATTTCACCATTGCTTGAGGTTACGTTCTTTTTGATGTCGTCGAAAACTATGATCTCATCTTCGTCGGTTATAAAGATGGATACCCTGTTCTTCTTCTGGTGTTGCCAACTAGAATTTATAATAATCTGAGTCCCGTTAGAATATGTCCAGCTTACGTTGGATCCCATTTTTTCGTGGGTCTTGAGAGAAAATTCATTCCAGCAAAAATCTTTGACCGAGTTTCCAAATAACTTCAGTAGTATTGATAGATCATGTGACGATAGATCCCATATTGAGCTGCAGTCGGTTCTCACTGGACCGTCATTGGTACGGTTGAGTATAACTTGTTTGATATCCTTACCCTCCAATCTTTCCGCTAAGTATTGTACTGCTGGATTGTATAGATAGACCCAATCCACGAAGAGTAGATTGTCCCTCGATTTCATCTTTTTGTATAAGTTCTCCACCTCGGATGTGTTGGCAGCCAGTGGCTTCTCACACCATATCCTCTTATTTCTAAACTTCGATAACTTATTTAGAACGTCTACGTGTGAGGTAAAGGGGGTAGCTACAAAATAATAATCGTAGGTGTCGTTGATCTCGTTTAAGTTTCCGAGAACTTCATCTACGATTTTAACTTCTCCCAGTCCAAGATTTAAAAGATTCTTATGGAGTATTTTACCCCAGTACCCATACCCGATAAGACATATTTTTCTATCTTTCATTATTTCTTATTATTTTAGCAGGATTGCCACAAACTACTGCACCTGGGGGTACATCTTTGGTAACAACCGAACCCGCTCCTATTACCGCACCGTCTCCAATTTTTACTGGTAAGATTGTGGAATTGGATCCTATCCTGACATTATTACCTATGTGAGTATTCCTTTTTACCCAGTTGTCTATTTTATCAGAATCAAATTTATCGTTGATAAACATAACTCCGTGACCAATAAAAACCTCATTCCCTATACCTACCCCAGAGCAGATAAATGAATGAGAACTCACTGTGGATTTTTCTCCTATGGTTACCTCCGATTGTATTTCTACAAAGGGGCCTATTTTGCAGTTATCTGATATTTTACAACCATAAAGATTTACCGGATTTACTATAGAAACCCCGGTACCGAGATCGACGTTTTTTATTCCTGACATTATGATGGATTTCTTACTTTCACTCTTATTGGGGTTTCACCGGTTTGATCTTTCTTAGCATCATAGGATAATGTGATTCTGGCTCCCTCTTTTACCTTCTTAAGTATTACAAGCTCTGCTACTGTGTCTTCTATATACTTCTGTAGCAGTCTTTTTAATGGTCTAGCTCCATATTTCGGGTCATACCCGGATTCTGCTATCTTATTTTTAAGATCCTTAGATATGGTTATCTTATAACCAATCTCCTCAAATCTGGGATACATCTTTTTCAACTCCACATCAATAATTTCTACAAGATCTTCCTTGGTTAGATTATTGAAATATATTATTTCATCCAATCGATTGATAAACTCGGGTGAGAATGTTTTTGTTAGCTCCTTCTTAATAATATGTTGTGCTTCGGATTTAGCACGATCTGATGGATCCGAGTTTGTGAAGCCAACTCCACCACCGAATTCTAATGCTTTTCTCTGCCCGATATTAGAGGTGAGTATGATTAGACAATTCTTGAAGTTTATCTTTCTCCCCAGGCTGTCGGTTATAAATCCTTCATCCAAGATCTGCAGTAAAGAATTAAAGATATCCGGGTGAGCCTTTTCTACTTCATCAAAAAGAACCACTGAATATGGCTTTCTCCTTACCTTTTCTGTTAGCTGTCCTCCGTCCTCGTGTCCAACGTATCCAGGAGGTGCACCTATCAATTTGGTTGAATTGAACTTCTCTGAATACTCAGACATGTCAACACGAATAAGTGCATCTTTATCCCCAAATATTTGCTCTGCCAATTCCTTTGCCAATTGTGTTTTTCCCACACCAGTAGGTCCGAGAAATACAAACGATCCTATTGGCCTATTCGGATCTTTAAGGCCTATTCTATTTCTTAGCATGGCCTTTGAGATCTTTATAACCGCTTCTTCCTGTCCAATCAATCTGCTCTTAAGTTCCGCTTCAAGATTAGCTAGTTTATCATTTTCGCTCTCTGTGACCTTACTTAGTGGAATCCCAGTCATCATTGAGATCACCTCCGAAACTTTCTCACCGTCTACGATTTTCTTCTTCTCCTTTAGCCTCTTTTCCCATGATTGGGTTTCCAGTTCTATGCTTACCTTGATCTTTCTTTCTAGATCCCTATATTTAGCAGCAGCTTCGTAGTCCTGGGATCTCACTGACTTCTTCTTTTCCTCCACTACGTTTTCCAGATTTTTCTCAAGCTTTATGAGGGAATCCGGTACTTTAACTTGAACTAGCTGAGCTCTAGATCCAGCCTCGTCGAGTGCATCCAGTGCTTTGTCAGGAAAATTACGATCCGTGATATACCTTTCGGTTAATCTCACACACACCTCGAGAGCATCGTCAGTGTATTCTACGTTATGATGATCCTCGTATTTTTCCCGAATATTCTTTAATATTCTTAGGGTCTCCTCAGAGCTTGGTGGGTCGATTATGATCTTTTGAAATCTTCTCTCTAAAGCTCCGTCTTTTTCTATATTGGTCCTATACTCATTGAGCGTAGTTGCACCAACACATTGAATTTCTCCACGAGCTAAAGCAGGTTTAAACATATTGGATGCATCTAGAGAACCCGATGCTCCACCAGCACCTACAATAGTGTGTATCTCATCTATAAATATAATGATATCCTTGTTTTTCCTAAGTTCCTCTAGAACGAGCTTAATTCTTTCCTCGAATTGACCTCTATACTTAGTTCCAGCCACCATTAGACCTAAATCCAGACTAACGACCCTTTTATTTAGCAGATTCTTCGATACCTTTCTTTGAACTATTCTGATTGCTAGTCCCTCAGCAATAGCAGATTTACCTACACCAGGTTCTCCGATTAACACTGGGTTGTTCTTTTTTCTCCTTGCCAATATCTGGGAAACCCTTTCTATTACTTCGTCTCTACCTACAATAGGGTCTAGCTCATCGTTGGCTGCCATCTCAGTTAAATCTCTACTGAATGAATCTAGTGCGGGTGTTTTGGATCCTGTCGACGAGTATCTAAACTCCCTCTCGGATTCATCATCTTCTGATCCGGGATCCTTCCTCCCTGAAGCTGCTACCGGGGAGATGATTTCTTTATCTTGAACTGTATGGGATTTAAAAACCCCTATTTCTTCCTGAACAGGTTTCCTCATAACTTTGAATAATTTTCAACCAATTATACAAGGCTATGACCACAAAATTTCGGATGTGTGTGGATTTAATGTAATTAAGATGCTGTCCAGCTATCGATCTCTTCCTGTGTTGGGTATCCTATCTCTTTTTCGCAAGACTTGCAGACCCTTCTAAGAGAAAACCCCCGAGATTCATTCTGACAGTTTCTTATCTCATATTCTTTATGAGGACACAAGGATTGAATACTGTCCAATTCTTTCTCTAACGATCTGATAGTGTTCTTTAAATCCTTCGTTTGCTGCGGTGTTGAATCCCCTTGTTTATTGGATCCTGACCCAATGTTTTCTATATTTCCTTCCACCGACATAGGCTTAGGGTTTTTTTAAAGAATTTATATATCCGCTATTTACAGATCGTATCGGCGATAGAAATGGCCCAAGGAGATTTTGTCTTATATCTGGCAGATATACCTAATGATTCTATAAGTCCAACTGCAGCTCTTAGCACGGAGTTTGATTTATATTTCGGATCCGGGTTAAGGTCTATGTCTATATAGTCCGGTTTATCGAATCCTAGTGACATCAGTTCCATAGCTGCTTCTACGCTAAATTCTACCTCTTTCCAGAGTCTTTGGTGTCTATCACTCATTCTAGGAAACTTCCTTCTGGAATATAAGACGTGGCCACCCCCATTGGAGTAATGCAAAACAATTACTACTGCGAATGTGGTTGTACGGTTTTCGTTATGAGAGTCACACCCAATATAAATTTGATACCCCGGATTTTTTGATATCCAATTTTCGAGATACTGCTTAAGGTCGATCTCTTTTTTATCCGAAAGTCTTCTCCAATTTAGCATTCTTACTATCTTAGCTTGGGATTGGTATATCTTATATATGTAACTTTTGCCTTTTTGTATCGTATAGAATTAAAGTATTTTATGTTATGAGAATATGGACTAATGGTTGCTTCGATGTGTTACATATTGGACATATAGAGATGTTCAGATACGCTAAAAGCAAGGGAAGTTACTTAGTGGTAGGGATAGATTCCGATGAGAGAGTTCGATCGCTCAAGGGGGAGGGAAGACCTATAAATAACCAAGAAGACCGTGCTAATTTTCTAAGAGCTATAAAGTACATTGATGAGGTTTTTATTTTTGACAACGAGGATCACATGGTTTCTTTAGTTGAATCTAACGGTATAGACCTAATAGTTGTGGGCGAGGAATATAGGGATAGGAAAGTCACAGGTTCTAATGTATGTCAAGTAGAATACTTCCCTAGAATAGGCGAATATTCAACAACCAGCATTATTAACTCTAAATAGATTATTTGGTTGGATATATAGTAAAAAATAGCGGACAAAGTGCCTGACCAAGTATTAAATCTAAGTACGTTCGGAGAAATAATAGAAAACCCGGAAAAGGGTAGATCGACGAGCCCGAACGACCTGACTTTCCAGTCAATAAAAGATCGCAGGTCCGAGAAGGAGGATAAGAAGGGATCTGTGGAGGGTATAAATCATGTTTCACTTAAAGCTCTTCAGCACACTGCTCAATTAAGACTCCTGCACTGGCAAACGAGATCCTACGCGGAACATAAAGCGCTCGATGAGATATTTGATACGCTTACAGGTTTAACCGATAACCTTGTTGAAAGTATAATGGGGAAATACGGCAGACCTAATTTTGGTGGTGAGTGTTCGATATCTCTTAATGATTATAAAGAAGGTTGCGCCCCTGGATGCATAAACGAGATAAGAAATTGCTATATTGAAGAATGCAAAAGCTATTTCAACAGCGGAAATGACGGTGAAATTATAAACATCATAGACGAAATTTTATCAGCTCTAGACAAAGCTGATTACCTATTAAGTCTTAAATAAAAAACTAAAAACATGAAAAATATAGTAAGCTTCGATTCGTATAACAAGTTAAGCGAAGGCTATGGTGGAGGTTATCCAGCTGGTGCTCAATATGACCCAAATGCTCCCTGGAATCAATCAGATCCAGAGACTCAAAGAGGTACCACTACTAAGAAGGAGGATATCATATTCGATGTCGTAGGTAGTGACTACTCGGAATTTGCTTTATTGAAGCATAAAAGAGATGGAAAATACTACCTTGCTTGGTTTGATCCAACTGATGACGACTTTAGAGAGCATATGGAGGTTGCTTACGAAGTAGTTGGTAGGGACGAAGATGGTTATGCTGAATATGAGTATGACTGGGATAGTGCTGAGGTCGACGAAGAATCTATAGCTGCATACTTCTCTGCTGAGGCCAAATACGATCCAAAAAAGATGGGAGTTGGACTAGAGGCTTTCGAAGATGGTTTAATTGCGGAGGTTGACGAAGAGCTGGCTAAAGATTTTCTAACTAGTGTAGAGACATGGACAGAAAGATACAAGCACAAATCTCCTCAGTATAGATATCAGGGGATTGCTAAATCTCTAGAAAGAATAGCCGAGGTACTTAGGGAATTTATTCCTGAAGAAAAAGGCGGTTTGAATGAAGGTGAGGGTATACACCCAGCGGTTAGACAGATACTGATTGACTTCTTGGAGGAAAACCCAAAATCTACCTATGCAGAAGCTAGGAACCATATCTCAAATAAAATAAAAGGATGGAAGCTTTCCGAGGAGGACTTCGAAGAAGCTAAATCCCTGTAAGATCCAAAATGCCCTCACCGATAAGTTTTGAACAGTTTAAATCAAATCCTCTTGCAGCAATAGCTTTTGTTGCATTGATAGCAGTAGGATACCTATTCTATGAACTAAGGGCTTCCCATGAAGAGCAATTAGCTAACCAGAATCTCAGAATAGAACAGTTGGAAGATAAGGTGGATGAATACGAGGAAAAACTGGATGAATTAAACCGAAAATTTATAGAATGCTTAAGAGTAAATACCTCAATTCCAATAGAATAATATTCGGACTAGCTATCTCTGTTCTTTTCTCATGCTCATCTGCGCCTGAAAAAATTGAGCTATCCGGGGATGATAATTCACAAAAGAGCCACGCCCTTTCCGTTACTGACAGCTTATTGAATATCGTGGATGAGGAATTTGAGCATATAAAGCACGACGCTGAAAGAAACGAGAATATGTACAACCAGCTGCTGGAGAAGGTAAGGATTTCTCAGTCGATAATCAACAGCAAAGATGAGCAGATATACGGATTGGTTGAATACATAGATACTCTGAAATATGAGATAGCGAGGAGGGATAGCTCCATAGATAAATTGGAGTCTGAGCTAATCAAAAGGGAAACTAGCCTAAATAAACTTAGGGAAAGCAACAAATCGGGAAGGGTAAGGATGAGAGAAGAGCGTGCTATGTATGACGCTACTATATTTAAGCTTGAGGATTCCTTGTCGATATTAAATGACTCCATATATAGAATGGAGTTATTCATTAAACAGAACGTTCGCCCAGCAAAACTTAGAGGTACTCTGATAGAGGAGTAAAATCCCCATCAATCGGGGTGATTATTCGTCCTCGTCTTCCTCGGTTTCTTCTACCTCAATGGAATCTACTGAAACCTGAACCTCATCTCCTGAGGACATCCGATTCTTCACAAAGTGATAAACTTCCTCTATGTCGTCTGATGCAGTTGTTACATGATCAACTGCCCAAGCGTGGCCGTCTGACAGAAGGGAATCCAATTGTTCTTCGTCCATTGATAATAGCCCTTCCGCTGCTTCCTTAATAGTTCTAAGATGCTGGAAGAACATATAGTTTTTTCTGTGATTGTGTCCTTCGGATGTGATCCCAGAAAATTCTTCGAATACTCTTATGTTTTTCATATCTGGTATTTTTATTTCTTTATATATCGGCTTTTATTAGAAACCTAGGTCCGATAGATCCTTCGATACACCGTAGTCTTCTTTAAAGTCATCGGAGAAGAGATCAATGTTATCTTCCACATATTTTCGAATCTGGTCGTATTTATTGGATTTCTTTAATTCAATTATTAAAGGTGCTAACAAACCCGGGGATTCATGTGATATCTTCTCTAGGCCCAATGATTTAATTAAGTCTTTTGCTGGGTCCTCACCTTCTCCTTTTTTTCTTAGCTGCCTGTAGTTGGACAGGGAATCGAATAGTGATTTGGGACTTCTTTCGAGAATATCTATCACCCAATTATTGCCTTCTATTCTTTTATCTGAGCCTTGTTTTAGAAAGTTGTGCTGTATTTTCAGTAGATTCTCGGGAGCTATATTTCTTGACAACATAAGGGATCTTCCTGCAGATTTACCTGTTAGTCCCTCCAATGATATTATCTCGTTGTTGTTTGCAGCTACCCATCTTCCTATGATTTCTGGTATACCCTCAAGATTTCTTAGTTTATTACCGCTGATGTCCAAGAATCCACCAATTTTTTTGGCGATTCCTGATAGGCTATCTAGATTTGATCCGGAACACAAGTAATTTTTACCAACCTCCTCAGGTCCTCCCTCTAGAGAAACAAGGGATTGACAATTAGAAGCATCGAAATTTTTTCCAATAACCCTGGGACAACCATTTAGACTTTCCAATAATTCATTATCGTTGATGAGAAAAGATCCTTTTATTTCCTCCGGGAATTCAACCAGCTTTTCTATAATGTTACCGCCCATCGCATACGATTCACAATTGGTGGCTATATCCGAAATATCGGAGATGAAATTATTGGAACAATAGTACATCCGAGCAGACTCGGGTCCTCCCTTTAGTGTAGTAATTCGATTGGAGGAGCAGTTAAAAGACCCGCCCACTACGGAGGGACATCCTTCGAGTGTTTTTAGGTTATTATCAGAAACATCAAAATCCCCGGTAACCTCCCCAAATTTTAGGTTTCCTAGGGATTCTCTATTCTTAAGCTTCTTAGATGCAAGAAAGTCCCCGTCGACATATATCAGATCGTCCCGAACCTCCCAGGTTCCGGAACAACAAGAATCCATGATATTGGAATCCTCTGCATTTTGATTCTCTAGTAATTTGTTGAATCCAGTAAATGTCTTAATTCTCATAGTCGTTCTATATATCAGATACCGCTGTGGCTTAATTTGAAAAGCAACTTAGATATATAAAACAGCAAAAAAACAAATTACCAATGGGAAAAAGAGTTTCTAATTTTAGAACCTTCGTGCTTAATGAGTATAATTCATCTTATAGCACAAACGAGGGAGTAATTTCAAAAATAGCAAATTGGGCCAAGGATCTTCTCCAAGGCATAAAAGATGGATTGGTCAAGCTGATCCCATCAGGAAGTAAAAAAGGACTTCCAGTAGCAACCTACTTTGATCCTTCGCAAGGAAGTGTGCTTGCCCAAGTAAATAAATTTTACTCCGGAACTCCGTTCGCTAACGAAAATCCTTCCACCGTATATGAGGGTGAGAATTACGACGAGATAGAAGAGGCTAGAGTCCCTCTTGAATATACTGAGGAAGATCAGACGGTCAGAAATATTTCCGCACCGGAACTCAAAACAATGATAGAAAAACTTTACCGCTCTAAAGAAAGAGGTGGAAGGGCAAAACCTATATTTGTTTACGGAGCTCCAGGAATAGGAAAAACACAGATTGTTGCCCAAGCAGCAGATACTCTTGGCGTTCCTATGATTAACTTGGATTTGCAATTCATGGCCCCTGAAGATTTCCTAGGTATACCAAAAGTGGTAGATACACAAAAACCTGAGTATGACGACGAAGGTAAGCTAGTAAGCACAGGATCGGGTATGACTAGATCAAACCCGCCAGCTCTACTCCCACGTGATAATGGACCCCAAGGAAGGGGTGGTATCATCTTTATGGATGAGATGAACAGATCTAACAAAATGGTTCTAAACTCCGTTATGCAATTTGTTCAAATGGGAAGACTCGGAGAATATGTTCTTCCCAATAAATGGGTAATAGTTGCAGCGGGTAACAGACCAGCAGAAGCTGATGTAGCTGAATTTGACTTTGCACTTGCAGACAGATTTACAATTGTAAATTTGGTACCACAGGTAAAGGACTGGGCAGATTGGGCTAGGGAGTCTGGAAAATTCGAGCCAGAGTTTATCAACTTCGTGGAAAGAAACGAAGAGCTATTCCACTACTTAGATAGAGAAAAAGCAACACTTAAATTCCCAACACCTAGATCTTGGACTGATGCAGCCATGATGCTAAAAGATGAGATGATAGACGCAGGAGCTGAATCGTGGAGGGATCTTCCTATAGAAACTGTCTATAATATCTATGCGGATCAAATAGGGCCTGGTGCAGCAGCCAAATTGAAAGCATACTTGGATGTGATAAGAAAAGTATCTGAGAGTGATTTGGAAGCTATAGTAAAAGATCCGGAGAAGGCTAAAGAGATAGCTAAAGGTTCCGATTTCTCCAGTGTAATATACGGAGTATATGAAATGGCACTGAGAAAAGCGGAAGAACTAGCTTCGGACGGCAAGGCTTCTACTGAGGATCTGCTAAACATCATGAAGTACTTCAACAGATATAAGCAGTTGGAAGCTCTAGCCTGGATATACAAGAGAATTACTGAGAAATATCCTGAATTTGCAGTCACTCAAGAAGTCATCAAGAACAAAGAAACTGATGATTCCAAGATGAAGCTACAGGCTGCAAGAATGATTCAATCTGGTGCTAAAGAAAAGCAGCTAATATAACCCGAATAGGAGTGAGATTTAAACACTTAGATAAGAAAGGTCTTAGATCTATAAAATCTGGTACTTTTAAGGATTTCCTTTACGAAAGAGACTCCGCCTTATTGGAAGACGGTAGTACTGAGGATAAGGAGATTAGAGCTAGAATAAAGATCCAGAAAGCCATCCTATGGATAAACATCAATAGGGGTTTCTTCGGACAACTACTAGCTAACCTTAATATCTACGGTAGTTCCGATCCTAAATACCCGACAATGTGTACCAATGGATTGAACATACAATATCACCCAGATTTTGTTCTATCTCAATCGGATGCTGCAATAAGATTCGTTCTTTGTCACGAGATACTCCACTGTGTTGGTGATCACATGGGTAGAAGGGGAAATAGACCGATGGGCTTATGGAACACCGCCTGTGATTATGCGATTAATCCAATATTGGATGCGGAGAAGGATTCTAATTTCGCCTGGCCTAAAAACCCAGATGGCACAAGAATGGGATTGTATGAGGAGAAATACGCTGGTATGAGAGCTGAGGATATCTACGATGATATCCTTAAGGATCAGAAGAAGATGCAAGAGCTAGAGCAAATGGGACCAGAGGAAAACTTTGGTGCAGTTACAGACGCTGATCAAGATCTATCAGCTCCAGATTCTGAACAATCAATAGCACAGGAGACATTTGGAGACGAGGAGGAAGATACCACGCAGCAGCAACAGACTCAGCCTCAGCCTGGTGAAGGTGAGGACGAAAAGGGTGAAGAAGGAGATCAGAAAAAACCCGGTGGTGAAGGTGGTGAGCAGGGAGAAGATGCTGAGGGAGATCAGGACAGTACTTCTCAATTAGTCGGTAAAAAAGCAAGAATCACAGAGGGACCTGATAAGGGTAAAATAGGAACTATCACGAAGGTGCTTCCCAATGGTGATGTAATAATAGAATAAAAATGGCTGTAGTTAAAAAAGGACAATTCGTACTAGTTGACCCAGAGTCTGTCAAGGGTTCAAAGGAACCTTCTGATGACAAAAAGGACAAACAGTCTACAGGTGCTCCACAGGAATTAGAGACTCCACCAGAGGATGTAAAGACTCCGGATTTTGATCCTACCGCTAAGACAGGCCCAGGATACGAAAGAACTCTAACTGGTAAAACAGGTAAATCTACCAAGACATATAAGTCTAAAAAAGCCCTTGGTAAAGGAGGTAATAAAACTAGAATCGCTGACTTCTGGAATAAAGCCATGGCGAGTGCAATGTCTTCTTCCTCAAATAAGCTATCAGAGAAGGCTAGACAGCTACTCAAGGAAATGGGAAGCAATAAGCCTAAGGTTAACTGGAAAAGGGAATTGAAGAAATTCTTAGATCAAGCTATGAATCAGTTTGATATAGTTCTGCCAAACAGGAGATTCTTAGGAAGTGGTGATGTTTTATACGGTAGAAAGAGAGTTGGACAAGACACGTTGAAAACCTTAGTTCTTCCCGTGGATACTTCAGGATCCATATCTAAGGCTCAGATTAAGGTCTTCTTTGAGGAGGTATGGAGCCTATCAACAAAATTGGATATAGACAAGACTATCATTATCTACTGTTCTGATGATATAGACTCTGTCGATGTGGTGAAAAAGGGACAGAAACCTGATCTTTCCAAATGGGCAAGTACAGGGGGTAACGCTAAAGGGTTTGATCCTCCTTTTGCATATATTGAGAAGAACAAGATAGTACCTTCAGCGGTAATCTACTTAACGGATTCTTTTGCAAGTTACCCATCGGCTAGTAAATACGGTATAGACAAGTACAAGAAAAGGGTTTTCTGGTTTATTTGTAATTCTACTACTAATTTCGATAAGCCACCTTTCGGAAAATACATCCACATCCCGATGGATCAACAAGGGAATTTCCTCTAATTATTTAGCTAAGATGTGAATGAACCCATCTGGGTCAAGCTGATATGATCCAGGTTCTTCGCAGTCTATTTGAATATCGGATAGAGGGCAGATGATCTTAACGGGGTTTACTAAAGCGCTACCGTCTGATAGTATAAATTCCGAGGTTCCTACCTTGTCAATTATATGGACAACCTTGCATACTGAGTTTAGTCCTATAGTGGTATCTCCAACTTCTGGTTTTACGTCTCTCGGAAACGCTAGATAATACTCCTCTGGGGATTCAGTTTTTAATATCTCTACTCTCCTCAACATAAATTATTAGAAACCAAGTTCTCCTAGATTACCGGCTAGTTCCAGGTTTTTCCCGAACTCGTCCTTGACTTCCTTGTCGAGCGAATCTATTTGGCTTTTTATTTCTGGTAGTTTATAGTGTTTCTTAAGTATAAACACTGCCTTTTCTGGATCCTTCTCTACCAGATCTTTTATCGATATTTCTGATAATATGGCTTTTCTAACCTCTGGTTTAACTTCGTCGACATATTGGAAGAGTTTTTCGGGATCTTTTTCCAACAGATGTTGGTAATATTCACCCTCCGGTAATTGTGCAATTCTCTCTTGCTCGTTTCTGGAAGAGATACCAAACTCATCCTTTGCGAGCTTTCTTTTCATATATTCAAGAACCCATAGAATCTTATTTCCCCAGTCTCTCCGATTCTTTATAGCATATCCTGGGGCGGAAGAAATTACTGTGGGGTTTCCTGTGGTAGTTACTCTTATGGGCCCTGAAGAATATATGGTAAATGCATCAGTGCCTTGCTCCCTGCTTCCTTTACTCCATACATAGCTATCAAAAGCCATAGATGGGTGAGCCAACTTGAGGTTGCCGTTGGCGAGTATTCTTGGTGTTGTCTTATCTTCAAAACCAAAGTTTATTGCTCTGATGTACTCCGGTAGTTTTTTTATTTGATCGTGGGAAACCTCTTCCCTTTCCATCTTATTTCTCGAGAACATCATCGACTTAAGACTCTCGAGTATTTCGTATAGATAAAGATAGCATCCTGGTGTCCACTTACTCTCCGGAAGATCTGGCCAATTCTTATATACATCTAACCATGGTCTGCCCCTTTTAATATTTTCCAGTATTTCTACTCCTGATTTTCTGGTGGGTAAAGGTTTAGTTCCCTCTGGTAATTTGGAGTTTATCTTCTTAGCTATATCATTAAGGTTTTCAGCATCTTTGTTAAGAGCAGATAACAAGGACCTTTCTGCTGGCTCCAGATCGAATAGATTTTTTGCGCTTTTTGGAATACTGAATGCATTAAAAATAAACTCCGGTAGATCCATATTTGGGAATTCTAGTGAAAGATGTGTATTTCCTTCTGGTGTATCTATAACGTCGAATCTTCCTTCCCATCCTCGATTTAGAAAATACTTCAATTCTTTTCTGATACTTCCTGGTAATTTCGGAAATCTCTTAATCAGCTCCTCGCTGAATACCTTGGTATCCACTTTTGCTTCGAAGAGATTATATTCTTTTATATGCTTCATCAGAACCCTAATTTTTTCATGTCTGAGGATACACCTATGCTATCTTTAAATGAATCCGGAAATTCTTCCAGATTTGATGAAATCCAATTAGCTGTTCCTTCGTGATCAATGGCCTTATAAAAAACGGAGGCCATCTCGTTGGGTTTTTTGTTGATTAGATCTATTACCGAGTAGTGATCCATAAATCTTTCACCACGTTCACTTGATTTATCTAAATCGGACTTCATAGCCTTAATCCAGTTATCCGTATTTTTCATTATAAGATCAAGCAACCTTTCCTGTCTGGGACTTAAATCGCCATTTGATTCTATAAGAGGATAGGATGAGATATATTTCAAGTTTCCCAATTTTCTTCTATATATCCTTTTTCTTCCCCTTAGGTGACTTCACCTCTGGTTCGATTAATATACCAAGAATTCTCTTCTTAGTATCTTCGAGCTTGATACATTTTTTACAGCAGGGTGTTCTATATTCACCCCTTGTTTCGCCGTCCGGTGATCGATGCATCGGAAGTCTTACCGTATATAAATCCTTATCCGGATGTTCATCAAGACAAAAACTACAAAGCGAAGTTCTTACTTTTCTTTTAGCCATATCAATATTCTATAATTCTTCCTGCGGTAGGTTTCAATAAAAAGGCTGGAACCTAATCCAGCCTTAATTATAAACTTATATTTCTAGTTAAAAAAATTAGAAGCCAAGATCGTCTAGATCAGATCCCAGTTCGACGTCTTGTTTAAATCCGTCGTCCTTGATATTTCCTGATCTATCCATCAGACCTGCTTTCTTAAGTATTCTCTTAACTGCGGGATCTTCTACTACCTCTGTTTTCCATATCTTAGAAAGACCCATAACTTTAGTTTTTATAGTTTCCTCTGAGAGATAATCCCTGACCGGATCTCTTTGAGCCTTACTCATTCTCTTAAATCTCTCAGTCGTTATTAGCCAGAGATAAGCTGCTATCCAACTGTCGTACTCTCTAGCCTTTGAGTAAACCTGTCTCAAGACTGATTCGGGGTAGAGGTTTTTCTTTGCTTCTAATGTTTTTGAAGAACCACTGATATCAATTCCCTCCGCTGTCCATAGGTTGTTATTTTTTACATCTATTCTCCATCCATCAAAATCCTGTGGGAATCCTTCTAGCGTGTCCAGATAATTTCCAGATGCATCAAAACTGGCAGTTACCCTCTTAGGCCCTCCAACCAGAGTGTTTATTCTATTATTGGAGCAGTCGAAACTTCTGACCTCCTCTGGACATCCCTTTAAATTTTCTAGCTCGTTTGCCCTGCAGTTGTAATCCCCTCCAACTTCCTTAGGTCCTCCCTCGAGTGAAGTTAATTGGTTGTTGGAACAATTGAAACTACTTCCTATTTTTTGCGTGCACCCTGACAGGCTAGTTAATTTATTATTACTGATGGATAATCTTCCACCAATCTCTTCTGGAAACCCTCTAAGTGTAGTAAGCGCACCCTCAATTGTAAAATCGCCTGTGACCTTTCCAAAATCTACGCCGGCTGGCAGTTCTTCAAATCCATTGCTCCTATACCCGGAATAGATATTTACACTCCCGTCCACGTTGATCTTTCCGTTGGATTCGTCTACGTACCATTTACCGGATCCGACGTTATTATCTAGCCAATCGATAACCATCTTATCCAGTTTCTCCAATCCGGAGTCTCCCAAATTAAGGAGCTTACATACTTCTGAATATTCGGATCCAGTCTCATCACAGTAGAGCTTTAAGTCTGACAGAAGTCTCCTTTTTCTCTGTGGGTCTAGAGCTTCATTTATAGATTTCTGGAAGCCATAGAGTTTGTAATCTATTATGTTCGACATTACCAAATTGATAGTTTGATCTATATATCGAACTTTATGAATGGAAAAACATATTTAGGATTGATATATAGATTAGTTATTCAGGCCTAGAAGCCGATAAACAAAAAACTTATTAAAATGGAAAGAAAATTTGTATTTGAAAGCTTCCAAGAGTTTCTGGATTATGCTGGAACACTTAACGAAGGTGTAGATATCACAGGCTCTAATGAGCTTCAGCGATACCTAGCAAGCGCAGGTGCTCCTGCAGAGGTAACTGATGCAATAAGCGCGGTTAACGAGCTTTGTAAAAAGACTTCTGTGGATTACGGCGGAAGTGCCGGATCTGCGTATGAGGGGGTTCGCGAGAATGGTTTAAATTCCGACTCCATTAGTGGAATTACAACTGTGATCGATAAATACACAAAGCAGAGGAAAACCAAAATAGTTAGCATAGAGGTCGAAGAAAAAGATATAGATTATGGAAACATGGTAGCAGGAACCGTGGTATCCAAACAAGCTAGCAAATGGAACAATGATCGATACGATGAAGATTCAGATAGGGTCCCTCTAGCAAACCTCCTTTCGTGGGTTAATATTGCAAACTTAGATAAGAACGTATCACCTTGGCTGGATTCGGAGGAAGAAAGATTCACGTCCCCCGGAGACTACATCAAGGGTGGAGTAATGGGCCAGATGGTTCTTGAAGACAGAGCGGGTGAATTAACATTCGGCAAAAACGATTTTAATACGAACCAACTATTTAACAATTGGGCTCGTCCTATAAGGGAGGACTTTACTAAGGTTACCCCCTCGAGTGCACCTACTAGAAAGGAAAAAGAGGATTGGGCTAAAAGGGCTAAAACTAACTCAAACACCTTTATTGTCTATTACCCAACTAAAATAGAGTCCGGAAAGGGAGTAACATACAAATCTACCGAGATCATACAGTATGAAAGACCAGTAACTAAGGATGCAGTAACCCTTGAACCAATCGTTATAGAGGATGATGGCGTGCTATTTGATCAAAATGAGTGGATTCTTAAGCCAGAAGGTAAGGTAAGAATCAACCAGGTTTTATCCAATATTACAGCAGCTAAAACCATCACGGTAACTGGTGGAGCTTCTGTAGAAGGAAAAAGAGAATGGAACGAAGAACTCTGTCAAAAAAGGGCTCAAGCGGTAGCGAAATACCTAAAGGAGGGAGACTTTAAGGATGCAGATATAAAAGTAAGTGAGAAAGCAGATATCCAGGAATCAGGAAGTATCGATAAGAAGAGAAGGAGAGTAACTCTAGATATTACGGGAGAGCAATTGATTACTAGCACAGAAACAGGGAAAGAAACAGTATTTGATGCTGTGACTGCTCCCCAAAATGCTGACCTAGTAACTATTAAGCAAGTTGCTATTAAGATAACCGGAAAATGGATAGATTAATGTCCAGGGACTATCCAACAAACGAAAGATAGCTGATCCCAATTCGTATAAGATCTGCAACCTAGAAAAACAATAAAATAAAACCCCAGGCTAATAACCTGGGGTTTTTAGTGCAATGTGGATTTCTATTGGTTGAAGTCGGAAGGGTTAAATCCCGTTCCTTTCAGAGCTGCTTTCTGTAGATCCTCCAATGTTACCGGATTTTGGTAGTCCAAGAAAACTACCAGAGAGATGTCGTCGCCTTCCCCTACATACCCAATTTGATACAAATCAAACATAAACTCCCGCCGAAGTTCTTCTGTGAAAGATTCAAGAATAGCATTAACGGTATTATCGGAGTTGTTAGAGAACCAGAGATACTGAGCATTCTCGCCAATGTTAATTATTGAAGCCCCGTGTACTTCCTGCGATAGACGTACTGAATCATCTTTGCTAAGATTCCACTTGGTCGTTTCCTGGTATCCAGGAAAAGATTCGGAAATCTCTGCTCTGATGATGTTAATTACCTCCTGAACTTGCTGTTCTGGGGTTTGTCCTTCTTTTGCCTGAGCAAAGATCTGTGTAGGTGCTAAAGCTGCGATAGCAAACACTGCGGCAAAAATGTTGTTTTTCATGATTCTTCCCTTTTTTTGTTATACTCTAAAACTAATACCAATTCTCGTTCGGAAAAAAAGAAATCTGATTTTTTCTTGGTTTTTTAATCCCTTTTTTAATTCCCTTCCTTGAATTTGTTATTGTAAACATAAGGCTACACCCCGAGGTAAAAAAAAGAAAACGGGGAAAATGAGTTTATTACTTGCTGTTCTTATTATAGAAAAGCTCGGTTAGAATATATAAATGGACAAAAAATGATTTCGGAGCGGATATATAAGCTACTTAATGCGGTAAACAGTCCGTTAAAACAAAAACATCACAATGAATAAAAGATTCGTATTTGAGAGTTTCCAGGAATTTCTGGATTTCACCAATGACAATATTAACGAGGCAAAGATCAAGTTTGGATCCTTTGCAGAGGTACAGACCTATCTCTCATCAAACGGGCTCGACGAGGCTGGATTATCAGCAATATCCAACGCACAGGAGCTTTCCAGTAAGGCCTCGGATAAACTTCTCTTCGATAGAGTTTTGAGTAACCTCGGGTCAGCATTAGGTAAACTAAATTCCGGTGATGAAACTGAAATTACGTCGATAGTGGTTGACGTAAAAGACGTGGATTACTCTAATTTGGTAGGTGGAGCGGCTATTACTGATAAATCCATGCCAGGTTATCTGGATGTCGATAAAGTAGCAGGAAGAGTTGACCTGCCTAATTTGCTATCGCTAATAAACAAGCAGAATTTTCAGTACAAGAGCGTAAATTGGGATAAAGAAGATAAACAATTTACCCCTACAAAAGATGAGAAGGGTAGGATAACAGGTGATATCATCAGAGACACCGGAGCAGTAGATCAATGGTGTTTGGTTGCTACTAAGGGAGCCCTTGATTTTAAAAAATATAGGGACGATGAGCCGGTAAATAACTGGGCAGCTAAACCTGAGGGTGTACAGGTTGAGCCGATTAATTTCAGGGAGGCAAAGAAGGAGAAAAAAGCAGGGGAATGGTCGGGAACATACATCTTGTATTACCCAACGTCGATTGAACCTGGGAAGGGATCACCTTATAAATCTACCGAGTTAATCGAGGTTGTAAGGCCGGTAGCTAGAAAAGTTGAAACCCTTAAGCCTATTATTATCCAGAATGACGATGTTCTATTCGACGTGGATAAATCAGTCCTAAAAGAGGAAGGAAAGGCAGCAATCCTTAATGCTCTAAGCAACGTTGCAGCAGCTAAAACCATCAAGGTAACTGGTGGAGCTTCTATAGAAGGGACTAGGGAAAGGAACGAAGAACTTTGTAAAGAAAGAGCTCAAGCGGTAGCAGACTTTCTAAAAGGAGGAGCATTTAAGAATGCTGAGGTAACTATCAGTGATAAAGCAGATATCCAGGAATCAGGAGAGATTGACCCTAAGAGAAGAAGAGTAATTCTAGATATTACTGGGGAAAGGTTAGTTACTAGCACAAAGACTGAAACTGAAACCGAATTCAGTGCTCAAGAGCTTACTAGTAAGGCTGACAAAGTAACGATCAGACAGGTTGCTATCAATATAATCTCGAAGTTCGTATAAGGAACATCCCTTAAATACAAGCCAAAATAAAACCCCAGGCTAATAACCTGGGGTTTTTAGTGAGCTATAAAAGAATCCTATCTCATCTCAGATCTCCAGGCTTAATCCCGGTTCCTTTTAGGGATCCCTTCTGGAGATCTTCCAGTGTTACCGGATTTTGATAGTCCAGGAAAATCACCAATTTGAGGGTATCGTTTTCATTCAGATAGTCAATCTGGTAAAGGTCAAAGTTGAATTCTTCATCCTTCATCCCCTTAATGATCGCCTCCGTGTATCTGGATACATTGTCTTTGAACCACAAGTACTGTGCATTATCACCAAGTGTAATAACCCGTCTTCCGTGGATCTTTTGTGAGTCCATAACCTCTTCGGAGGTGCTAATAATCCAATCGAGGGTTTCTTCATACTCCGGAAGTCTCTCAGAGATTTCAGATTTGATAATCTTGATTAGCTCCTGAACTTGCTGTTCTGGGGTTTGTCCCTCCTGGACCTGGGCAAAGATCTGTGCAGGTGCTAAAGCTGCGATAGCAAACACTGCGGCAAAAATGTTGTTTTTCATGTTTCTTCCTTTTTGTTATACTCTAAAACTAATACCAATTCTCGTACTGAAAAAAAGAAATCCGATTTTTTATTGTGGACTCTTTCGATCTGTTCCTTGAATTTGTTATTGTAAACATAAGGCTATACCTCGAGGTAAAAAAAAGAAATCGCGGAAAGAATAGATTTATTTCTTACTATCCTTATTGTAGAAAAGCTCCGTTAGAAGATAATCCAGGAATTCCTGCGTATCAAAAGACACATCGCCGGTGTATTTGGTCATGTAGATTCTAAACTCGAATTCCATCCCACTTTGTTCTATTTCTGATTTTATATCAATCTCAGTCACGTCAATTGAAAGATACGAGAAATATTCCCTATCGATCATGTGCTCTATCGCTCTTTTAATATCTGTCCATTGGACCTTGGGCTTTTCCTCAAACCCTACTTCTCCTAGATCCTTTGTTAGAGACATTAGATCGTCGTCATCTACATCGACCGCATTAAGATTGCTCTTGATTGCCTCGATAAACTTTGGACTAACCTTATAATAAGCTTCGTCGAGATACATTGTGAGCTCACCGTGTATTCCGTTCTTATAATCATATGTGGTTAATTGTGCGGGGTATCTGGTGTCTATCTTGCTTTTTTCAAGATCGAACTCAAAAAACTCAGCTCCGTTGAAATCCTCGAGAAGTCGCTCTATGTCCCTCTCTGTGAAGAACATATTGCCGCCGCTTGAGCTATTACTGGGGTATTCCTCGAAGAGCACTAAATTTTTCATCTAGCTATATATCTTCGAAACTAATGCATAAACATTGATTATAAATGAGGCCCAACAAATTAAAAAGCAGATAATGAATTCTAAGAAGGCATTAACTTACGATGACATTCAGCTGGTCCCAGCTTTCTCCAACGTCAAAACAAGAAGGAGTATAGGACTAAGCACACTCTTGAGCAGAAGATATGGATTAATTAATCCACTTGTGGCTTCTCCAATGGACACAGTTTGTGAAGAGGAGATGGCTTTTAAGATGTTCCTATCGGGAGGTGTTGGATGTATCCACAGATTCATGACAGCAGAAGAACAAGCCAGACAGGTTGAATCTTTAGCTCATAGAATCTATGGGGACGGATTTGGTGGACCTTATGAAGACTGGGGTGTTATGTATGATGATTGGCATTCCGAGATAAGACTTGTTCCAATTATGGCAGCAATTGGGGTTGGTGAGGAATCAAAGGAAAGAGCTAGACTTCTGGTTGAAGCAGGTGCAAAGGTACTCCTGATCGATGTTGCTCATGGGGATCACCAGAATGTAATCGATATGATCAGGTGGTGCAAAGAAAACCTTGATGATAGGGTTGATATCATCGCAGGAAACATCGCAACTGCAGAGGCTGCTGAGAGACTTCAGGAAGCTGGAGCCGATGGATTAAGAGTTGGTATCGGTGGTGGATCCCTATGCACCACAAGGATTAAAACCGGATTTGGTGTTCCCAATGTTACTTCGATAGAGGATGTAGCTAGTGTTGCTAAAGTTCCGGTGATGGCCGATGGGGGAATAAGAAGCTCAGGAGATATGGCAAAGGCTTTGGCAGTTGGAGCTAATACCGTAATGGTCGGATCGTTACTGGCAGGTACACAGGAAGCTCCTGGAAGCATGATCGAGAAAAACGGATCTCTTTATAAAAGATACCGTGGATCTGCTTCTCTAGAAACGAAGACTGCTCACGGGCAAGAGCAGAGAAATGTGGAGGGTGAATCAACGATCATTCCATTCAAGGGAGGCGTTAAATTCATCATCAGCGGATTAATCGACGGAATTAGATCCGCACTCTCTTATGCTGGTGCTACCTCATTGAATGAATATAACCCGAAATACGTTGAGGTTACCAATTCTGGAGCTGCAGAGGCTAAGCCTCACCTACTATCCTAATTTAGAATTGAACCTCTGATTCTGTGAGGTACTCTATCCCGCAATCAGAGTAGCACTTGGGAAACCCTCCTGGTCTTGAATTCTTGTATCCGTTGGAATTTAAGGAGTCATCCTCATCCCTCGTAATCCAGCAAACCCCAGGATAGGTTTTCATCTTTTTAATGACCTCTTGTTCAGTAGAGCATTCGTCTGCCATCTCCTTGATAAACTGGCCAACTGGAATTGTATGCTCCCACACAATTTTAGGCTTTCTTCGTCCGACATTACCAAGAACCCCTCTTTGTTCCCATCTGACATCAAACGGATTCTGGTCTGGTTTTTCCATTTCGAATAGCTCCAAAGCTTTCTTCGAGATCATCTTAGCCCGATCTCCGGTCCAAACCCTCATGAGGTGGTTTAGGTTGCCAAAGATCTGTGACCTAATTACTGGATCTGTTGTTTCTTTAAGCTCCCTAATATGAGCCCAAGCAATTCTCGAGAAAGAAAGGTCATAACCTTTCCTGTCTGATATCTGCTTATTCTTTACTAGCTTTGCCATTTTATTGTTCTATCAATTCCTCCATACTGGAGTTGTTAACTGATTTCTTTTTACCTGCCTCCAATAAGTTTGATAGTCCGAATATTTCAGCGAAGGCCTCCGTGATTTCTTTAATCTGTTGGATGCTCTCATCGGTAAGATTGTACTTATCAAACTCGAAGTAATAAGCACGGTCCCTGTCGCCTTCTTTGCTTCTCTCAGACTGCGGGAAGAATTTAACCCCAGGTACCTTGGTCTCGATAGTTTTAACTATCGCATCTGGGTCCATATTGATCTCTCTCCAGGGATCTTCCTTGTACATAGCACCATTTAGTTTGATGCCCATGCGATCCTTTCTAGAGCTAACCACCCATTCAATACCACGGTATTTCTTACCTTCGTATCCTTTACCAACAAATAGGTAGTTTGAAGCAATGGGACGATCACCTCGGTTTTTCCAGCCGAATCCTGCAGCAATCTGAAGCAGTTGAAGACCAATCTCTTCTTTCTCCAGGTTTTTAACCTGCTGCTTCTGCCTTTTCTGTTCCGCTCCGTAGACATCAGGGAAGTAGCCATGATCGTTGAAGCGAAGGTGAATTGCGTACCAATTATCCATCTTTGATATCTCGTCCAGATACTTCGGCTCAAATTCCTTGAAAGCTACTGCAAAAGCAAACACATTCTCATACATCTGAGAAAGTCTAGTTGCTTTTAGATAGAATTGCTGATGATGAGCGTCGTCCCACCTTCCGTCGTAACTCTGGCTCATTACCTCGAAATAATAAACGGTGTCGTCGGGACCTTCAAAGACTAGGTCCGCACGTTTTGTTGAATATCCAATATGAACTGGGTATTCAACCTCCGGTGAAAATTCTTCAACCTGTTGTACCCCGCAAATTTCAAGGATTGAATTAGCTTCGTCTTTCCCGAAGAAGGCTTTCACGAACTCGGTCTCTTGTTTTGCGCTATATCTGGTAAAGACTTCGTTCAGTGAATGGTTCTGTATTTCCTTTCCCCTTTTGTACCTTTGCATAAGCTTTATTAGTTAATGGTACAAATCTAAGACATAGGTACGAACTGAAAAAAAGAAACTAGGATAAAAGATAATTGATAAAAGCATCCACGTCAGCTTCAACCTTGCTAGAGAAGGTGAGAGTTATCCTCCTGTCCCCATTGGCAACACCCCGATGATTGATAGGATTCTCCTCCCCCCATTTACTTTTCTTTACAGACCATCCGACAGGGTCGTTGATCCTAACAGTGCCACCATTTCCTTCATATTCAAAGAAACTGCTGCCTGTTTGGGAAAAAGTACAGATAGCATTGTAGAGTTCAAAGTTGGAGTTTGTGTGCCAATCAATAAAACCGTCGGGTGGATAATATGCAGCCAGTGTAGATTCAAGCGAATATGCAAATTCTATTTCACCAATCAGTTCTCTTGTGTTGGAACAAAGTACTTCACCAACCTCATCGCAATCCACCAGATTAGCTAACTTCAGTGAGTTTGGATAATTAGGGGATTGGCTAATGTTATTCATATCCATCGGAAATATATTTTCCTCCACTGTTGACATCACATAGGATGATAGCGTATTGAAATTACTTTTAGAAAACTGGGTTGCGCTAATATCTGCCATTGGTGTTATTGTAGTTTTGTAATATCTCTGCGGCTGATAAAGACCTGTCGTAAATGGATAATAGACCTAGCCTCCCATAGAAACTTTCTGAGTAGAGATAGGCGGATGATCCAGTTGCTCTTCCGAAGGAGGCTGGCATGAAATACTCACCCGTCGGATTATTACCGCTGGTCATGCTGCCTGTGTAAAATAGGGATCCGTTGTGATACCATCTAACAGGTCTCCCACTTTCGTCATTTGCAAAAACTACGGCCATATTAAACCAGGTGTTCAGGGAATCACCTCCATAGGTATTGCTTGCACCAAAAGAGTAACCGTTCTGAGTAACAGCCTCGGTCCTCCAATATCCGCTAGTGGAATTTCCTTTCCATTCTATATGGTTGATGGTTCCGGATCCGAAGAATATGGAATGTCCGTTTGGTTGGTTTGCGTCAAATCTCATCCACCATTGGTAAGTCACGCCATTTGTTTTGGTTGCTGGCGAGGTTGTGGTGGCTGCTGTGTCTAGAGCTATGTAATCTCCGGTTGGTGCTCCATCTCTTTCACCCTGTCCAGCAAAAACAAATTCTCTGGATGAATTTACAGTTGTTCCGGAAAGCGAACAGCTTCTTCCTTTACCGCTGAGATCATAAAGAGTTGTCCCAGTACCGGGATAACATTGTCTCATCTTTGAATCTAATAGTAGATCCAGCCCGTCCGCTATAATCGGGGGAGGAGCTTGCCCGTCGTCGACAAAAATACTAGGCGTTGAAGCCGCATAATTGAGAGCTTGCCCGACTTGGGTATAATTATTACCGGACATCTTATTGATCGCTGCAATAAGTTCGGAATCGTTATTGCAAACTGCAATAGAAGGACCTTTATCCGGTTTATCTTGGTAAATGCAGTATCCACCGGGCGGCGGATCTAGAGAATTGTAAAAACCGGTAGCGCTTGTTGGTCCTTTCCCAACGCTGCCTGTTCCTATGTGCCAATTTCCGTTGGAGATGGCTTTAGATTCGGGGGATGTGTTGTATTTTATTGGAAAGGGCAAACCTATGGTTTCTTTACCCTATATATCGAATAATTGGGGCATAGAGAGATACTCTAGGAAAATCAGAGAGAATCCTTCAGTTCCCTTTCAATACACGCATTCTCCTTCTCCAGGCATCTCCTTTTCATCTTTCTGTAACCAGTCCACATTCTTCTGGTCTGGGAGGAGAATATATTGTACCATTGAGTCCAGCTCAATTCCCAAAGCAAGGAGCCGTTGACAAATGCTCCTATAAACTCGTGATCTCCCCAGCTGCGGACAAAAACTATCTTCTTGCCCTTATCGTTGGTGTAAACTGGACTTCGATATTCCATCCAGGATCCTCCGTCAGATAGTCCTCCTCTTTCCTTCATCGTCCACTTATCATAGTCAGAGTGCAGTGAATCGATAAGCTTACTCATGTACTGGTTAGAAATGTCTCTACTCATAACAATTATGGTTATCCTTCTCTATACTATATGGTTACGATGAGGTTTTGTTCTCACCCCAGTACTTTTTACTTTGCAAGCTCTGCAAGCTTATCCGAAAAAATACCCTGAATTTGAAGGATTCTTCGAGGTGACATGAGGAACTTATCAGCCTTGGTCCACTTGGCATGGTCCAGATTTTCGGAGTAGCCGAATCCCCTGGAGCTCTCTTCGCAACATAGCATATAGAGAACACCATCTTCTGAAGTCTCTCTCCTGAGAGATATCTCAATCCCGGATTTTGATGGGATCTCCCGTGTCAGTGCTTCGGGTAGAATCACCTCCCTGAGGTTATTTGTGTCGTGGTTATCCATGGCTTCTGAAGTCTCGTAAGCCAAATAATAGAAGCTGTCAACCTCCACTGGTGCGGTCTGATAGCTAAGGATGTCCAGGAGTATGTTCAGGCCTTCCTGGTTCATATAGAGGTTTTCTCTTAGCTTAGGTTCTGCGGAGAGTGATTTACCCCAACCGAAGTGAACCCCAGGTCTCAGTTTGCTAACTAGACCGATGGAGATCAGGTCCTCCATAAGTAGTTTTTCTTTCATTGTACTTAATTAATAGTACAAATCTATGCCTAATAGGCGGATTGAAAAAACGACTTAGTATGAAATTATCGCAGTTCTATGCTCTAATAACTTGAGTTAGCTTATTAGATGACCCTTTCGGATGATTAATATCCGTCGGAATTGAATTTGTATTTACCAGTTGCTATAACGAATCTTCTCCTTAGATCGCTTTCTCCTGGATCTGGTAGTACACCAAAGGTGGTGAAAGCTGCTTTCTCTAACCATTCTAGAACATTCTTAGGAGAATCGAAATTTCCAGTCATCCATTTAGGGAGCCAATTTCGATTATTCTCATAGTAGGCGTTAATCATACACCAGAGCAGACCGAATTCTTCTCTAAATTGCTCTTCGTTCTCGATCATCTCAACAGCTTTAACTACGCTCTCTTCCCCAGTTGATCTTGTGGAAGTTCCGGTCTTCCAGTCCATGCCCTGAAGTTCCCCGGATCTTTTTCCTGTGGGATTCACAAAGAAATTGAACATGAGTTCTGCTGGCTTTCCTGCATTTGGGTATTCTTTTCTGCATTTCGCTGACAATCTTGCCCAGGAATCGTACTCGTTTAGCTCTTCTCCTGCTTCGTAGCTTTCAAATGCTTTGATATTTTTCATGGTTATGGATTATTTTGTTCTATATATCTGTTCTATATATCGGTTTAATCTCCAAGAACGCTACTAGCCACAGACATAACTGCGGTCTTCTTGGCCCAGTTCATACCTCCACCTCCTTGGATTTCGTTGTCTATAGCAGATTCCATGATGTCGAGCAGATCTTCTCCGCTCACTCCCTTTTGCTTAAAGAGCAGAAGAATCTCGTTCAGCTGGTCACTGTACTTCGGATCATCCTGCAGGGCATCCACCACGTTCAGAGCCACCTTGATCTGATCGAAGAACCCGAGATCTCTTTTTTTCTTCACCTCCGGATCGTAGTCTTCTATATCTTTGTACAGAGCAAGGAGAAGCTCGGTGAGCTTCTTGTACTCAGACTCTGACATGTTTGACAACTTGCACATGGCTGTGGGATTCTCTCTGAAGACGTCTTTAAATCTCTGCTTCCTTTCGTTCTCCTTCTTGGTCCAGTCTTTGGCTTCCTGGGAAATATCTTTGGCTGCTATCTTCTCCAGATCGTGGAAGGAGAAGTAGTCCTTATTGCTTCCTATTCTAGATCCCGGCACAAACTCTTCTCCCCGAACCGCGTTCAGCAGGCTATTCAGTCCGTTCTTGCCTGTCTGGGTAAGTCCGTTGTAACACCTATCCCCCAGAGCGCTCTCGTTCAACCTCTCGGAGTAGCTGTGAAATGGCATCAGATTATTCATATGACATCAGTGTCTTCTTTGTCTCTTATATATCCTTGCAATTGTCCCCTTCATCATCTCTGTCCATCTTAGATCTGCGCGCCCTGGGGAATGTTCTGTTACATTCTGAGCTCTTGCGCGGTGGGCTCAGATCCTAAAGTCAGGGTTGGATCCCCGGGACCCTAAAGTCCGGGTCAGGGCATTTTCGGCCCCTAAATCGAGGACCCGCCGGCCACCGAGATATATAAGACATGATCAGATATCTGTTGTTATGCTTTGTCTTATTATCAGGATGTGCCTCTTTAAGAGATACAAGCTATCAATGTGACGAGATCTATCCAGATTACAATTGTGATCTACCAAGAGCAAGCAGGACGTTCTATTACACCCCTGCTCCTACTTATTGGAACACGTGGGGATATCCTAGTCCGTACTACACAACTCCGTATTACTACACACCGTACTACAATCCAGGATGCACAACCCCAGTTCCAAGCAACAACCAAGGGCAGTCTACCATAACCCCTAGACCTCAACCCCGTCCTCAACCAAGACCTCAGCCTCGTCCTAGACCACAGACCAAGCCGAGAGAGGCCAAAAAATCAAGACCATCAGGCTAACCGCCGGGTCCAGATCACCAAGCATGAGGGGAAAGCATCATAAGAGAATCATAGTATTAATAGGACTCGTGCTGAGTTTAATCAGTTGCGAAAGGTCTCTACCTCAACCGAAGTCTAAAGAGCTCGTACTGCAGCCAAGAGAAGCTAAGAATGGCATACAACATCTGAAGTACAATCCTCAGCAATACGGACATCAAAAGTCGATCTATGTTCCCATCTCTTACTATCAACCCATTAAGGACAACACGCAGAGCCAGCTGAGACTGCTCGTTCCTCTGGTCTATGATGCAGACTACGGCATGGTGCAACCGACAACGCTCAACATCTCCGGATGTGACAGCTTAGAACTCGATGGACAACATCTGATTCTCTATAGTCAGGAGAACTCCTCGGTCTCCTCTGTCACCCCACAACCTCAATCATCACCACTAGCAGTGTATGACACCACCACCGTGGTCATGATCGTCTATTCGGATTCCACCATGCAGATCATACCCAATTGGAGACTTATCCCCTCTTGGATCCAAGTTCCTCAGCAGCCGATCGATGGACTGCTCTTTCTAACCACAGATTACCTGAACTTCTAAATGAGCACACATCAGATCATCAGCTACAAAGGATTCTATCAGGTCAAGGAAGCCTTCACCCAGGAAGAGATCCAATCCCTGCTCCACAGATGGGAAGAGATACCGCTGCTACATGAGATCGATCACAATGATTGGGATAGATCCTCTCCGGGGAAGACTTCTCTCTCCAACCCACACAGAAAAGTCGTGATCCACGGGATACAAAAGGGAAGCATTGAATTCCTCTCAGACAGAATCAAATACCTCTTCTCCCTGTTCATAGACAAAGACTTTGGGATTGAAGGACCTCACTACTTCACGCAGTACCTGCCAGGATCTTTTCATGCTCTACACACAGACTACCAGGTGGAAAATGGAGTACAGAGAGAATGGGTAATGACCATCCAGCTGTCGGATCCTCACGACTACACCGGAGGAGAATTGATCATTGATGGAACACCTGCTCCTAAAGATAAAGGATCCGTCATCATCTATGATGGAACTCTGCTACATGAGGTTACCCACGTTACTGCAGGAGTTAGATACTCCATCACTGAGTGTGCAGGCAGAGAGGTTTAACTCTTTTAATTACTGCTCGTTGGTTTTGTAAAGGCCCAAGATTTGACCTAAGCATGCGTGGTTAATGCCGTATGTTCTGCTCCTACTGAAGTAAGCCAAGTCACCAGCATCTGAATCACTCAGGTGTCCATAGAGTGTTTCCCCTGAGGTGGTTTTTACCGTCTTGTAGCCTTGGAGTTCTTTCATTGTTCATTGGTGTTAATCAAAGAGCAGAGACGTAGACACGCTCAGTACGCTCAGCAATCTTTCTCTGCAACAGAGCTCTGGCTTCTTTAATGCCAGCATCTGCTATCCTCTCAGACAGGCCGAGTTCCTTAGCGATCCTCTTAACAGACCATCTCTCTACCGCATAGAGATTAAATAGAATTCTATGAGGGGAAGGCATGTTGTAAAGCACCTCCATGATCACATCGTGTGTCATCTGAGGAGCAATCCTGTCCGCCTCTGCTTCAGAGAACTGAGGTCGAGCATTAGCTGGTTTAAATCTGAGGAAAGTCATTTCCTTCCTGATCCTCATCATGCACTTCCGAATGGTCATCTCCCTAGCCCACTCTTCGAACGGAACATCCCAATTCCACTTACCCCTACGAAGATGCTCATAGGTTTCTACCAGGATCTCCTGGAGCATCTTGTTGGCCCGAGCGTCATTTCTGATGTACCTCACCAGAATGCCTTTGATCTTGCCCGCATAGAGAGTGAATAGTTCTCTTTGACAGTGCTGATCGTTTCTAATGCATCCCTCTATGATTTCCCTTTCCTCCATGAGACAATAATATGAAAACAGGTTTACATGCATCATATGAAGGCCGAGTTTCTTTTGTTTCCCAAGGTAGACGGAAGATATTAAAGATTGGGGTGGTATAGTCAGATTAGGCCTGATTGAGTCTTATTAGGGTCTGATTGAGTCTTATTAGGGTCTTATTGAGTCTTATTTAAAGGGCCTTCCGCTAAGCGAATCCCATGCCAACCTTTACCCCCATACGCGAGGGCCCCCACAAAAGTACCCAATAGGGGTCCCCTAATTTGGTTCGCTAAGCGTATGGGACCCCTAAATAATCCCCTATATGCGAGGGGCCCTTGAACCCCCCTAAAAAAGACCCTGTTTTTACCCCCCTCCAGGGGTATAAGGGGGCTAGTAAAAGGGCAGAAAGGCTCCCTTGGGTCGAAAGGACCTTAGGTACGGGATTCCAAAACCCCCGCAGTTGTATCCATAATTTCTCGTGGTGTTTTTAAGGGGCCAAAAACCCCCGTGGTTTAGCACCATGATTTCTCGTGGTGTTTTGAACACCCAAAAACACCCACCTGAAAACCCTGGATTCTAGCACAAAAAACCCCGGGAGTTTTGTCCCAGGGTTCTTTGTCCTTTATGTGCCCGGTTTAGACCAGGCCGAGTTTCTCTCGCTTCTTCTGGTTCTCGGTGCCGAAGGTGTAGGCGTGGCAATCATCACCTAAACCTCGCTCGATCGATTGGGGGTTGGTGAGGGGAAGTGCACATCGGCAGCACTTACCTTCGTGGAGTACGCTGACCCCTTTCTGGCGGATGGTCATGGGGTCATTATAGAATTGCTGAATGAGCGAGAAGACCCTGCCGAGTTGGGATTTGCGATCGACCTCTTTAGCGAACGCCCAGCGGTTTTCTTCTTGGAAGAAATAACCTGCGGGGAGCATGCCTTGTTCCTTGTCTCCGAGGAGGGAGATCGAAATAGAGAAATTGGGAAGCTTCTCGAGCTTGCCCTCTGCGTTGCGCTTCTTCCACTGCTTCGAGCGGATGGTCACGTGGTTGCCTGACTCAGGGTTGTGGAGAGTGAGGACCGCACGACCGGCGGTGAAGAGCTGAGGGAAAGTGAGGGGGTTGACGTTTGAACGGATCATGAGGGATGTTTGATTGATTACATAGCTAATATAGGCATAACCCCCGAGGATAAAAAATGTAACGGGGTTAATTACTAAGTTTATTTCCCCCGACCCGCTCGACAGGGCTGAGGTGGGATTGGCCCGTTTCGGTTTGACCGGGCACCAAGACAAATATACTGCTACTCTACGTTTTGAAAAAATGGGAAAAAGAAAATCCCCAGGATCTCTCCCAGGGACTTCCCTCAATCAAACATCATGTATTTAATCGCTCGGATCCCGATTCTTCAGGATCGAGCAGTAGTAGTAATCGTTGGTCTTCTGAAAGAGCTTCCAGAGGTAATCCCTCGTGGCTTCGCTGTCGTAGAGCTCGAGGAGTTTGGATGCACTCCGATGCTTGGCCGTGTCCCAGCTTCGTGGGGATTCGATGACCTTCTTCAATTCTCCTGGTGTAGTCATGGCTTATTCTTCGGGGGTTCCGTAAGTTGCCTTCTGTCGCTCCATGAAGTAAGCGAGCTTGTCTGCGGCGTAGAGCATTCCTTTGGAGTCCATCTCTTGGATAGCTGTTTGTAGCTTCTCTCTCCAGTACGTAATCTTGGGTAGGTACCCGTGTGGATATTTCTGATTCATGTCCTATTGTTTGATGAGATAAAAGTAATTAAGATCGCCGCGGAATAAAAATGATTCTGAGAAAAAGAAAGCCCCAGGATCTCTCCCGGGAGCTTTCAACCAATCAAACAATAAACATCATTCTTCCAATGCTTCTAGTGTGTACTCGAGCACCTCATCCGAGGACATCTCGATCTCCTTGTAGAGCATACCTTCCATCTGCAGGGTGTACTGCTCTACTGCTTCTTTTTCCGACATCCCGAGCTCTGCAGCTTTATCCAAAACCTCGTCGGGAATGATGAACTCAATGTTGATGCTTCCCGTTACCATAACTCATCCTCATCAATTTCAACCACATCTCCTTCGGATCCCATTTCGTCGGGTCCTCCGTACGAGGTACATGCGGTGTACAGAATGTTGTAATCCTCCTTCTCGTGCAGATCCACCTCTTCCCATCCGTTTCCTGTGAGGATGTAGAAGGTTGCACCGTTGCTGTCCTCTGAGTAACGGTAGGTGTAAACAGTCCCGTTGACTTCTGCTTTGCCTTGGAAGGTCGACATGTAGTAAACCTCTCTGGCCTCCTCTACGATTTTAATCTCCGGCATATTCTTAATTTAGTGGGGTTAGCGTTACAATATCACAGAGACCCTTTTCCTTGGCCTCGTCGGTCCACTCCATGCTGAAGGGAACATTATCGTCCGTGCTGTACATATCATTAATGTACTTCAGGTGGGCTTTCTTAATTGCATCGGATGCGTGAATCATCCACATGCGGACTTTCATCATTTCATTGACGTGCGGATTCCGGGGGGTTTCCAGATTGAAGTAGGCATAGAACCCACCACTTTCAGGATCCATGCTGATCTGATCCAGGAGGGAATCTGGCAGGACACTCTTCAGGAAGTCCTCCATATCATACCCGGACATCCCGTGCTCTCTCCATTTTGGATTGTCGGAAATCTGATTGGCGATTTCATACGCCCGGCCGGTCACTTCGATGGAAATGAAATCCTCGAATACCGTTGCGAAAAATAGCTTGAAGGGTCTCATGCTTTTTGTTGTTTGATTATGGTGCTAAAGTAGAGCAAAGGAGCGAATAGAAAAAACGTAACACGAAGAACCCCAGGACTTTTCCCAGGGTTCAACTTAACCAAATTATCACTTGTGGACCTAACGATTTCTCATCAACATTGAGATGTCCAATGCTGACAAGGCCAATGTAATAATAACCCTTGTAGTTACCATCTGATCTATACAGATAAATGTAAGGGAAGTTAATAACCTGCTATGGCTAGAAAAACAAGAAGGAGGATCGCTCCTCCTATTAAGACCTTCCAGTAC
>Ga0208917_1000032_pt1 | contig 60895 bp, 72 predicted proteins | sample DEB08_DNA_10_FD_185500 | JGI IMG/M metagenome (GOLD analysis project Ga0208917, IMG submission 185500) | Aqueous microbial communities from the Delaware River and Bay under freshwater to marine salinity gradient to study organic matter... | ecosystem: Environmental > Aquatic > Marine > Coastal ...
TGCTGCATAAAAAAAAAAAAACCCCGCAAATGCGGGGCTGAGTGTTGGCTCGGTATCAGTCTGACCCTCAAGCGGTCTTGAAGAGGCTTTCGAAACCCTGCAGAGGGAAAAGAACGCCAGAAGCAGAGGGGTTGCCGCTTCCATCCAGTGCTTGCTTGATAGCACCGTCGGCAACGCGCAGGCGGTAGATCGTACCCGCTGCCAGGTTGGCGGTGGGGTTGATCGTAACCTCGTTGTTGCCCACACCGCCCAGCGTGACAGTGGCAGGAACCACAACGCCAGTCGAGGCAACCTCGAGGCGGAAGCCAGAACCATCGGTTTGGCCGAGGTTCAGCTGCGCCAGGGCAGTAGCGCCGTCGCTGGTGTAGGTAACAGTCAGGTTGTCACCAACAGCGATGCTGTCAGCGTTGGCAGCAGGCACCACCGCATAGCGGCGATCACCAGAAGCAGCAGCGGTAAACAACAGGCTCGACTGAACACCACCGAATGCCAGCGCGGTTGAGCCGGCGTCGTAACGGCCGAAGACTGGACGGCCTCGGGACATCAGGTCGAAGGAGACCTCGGTCAGGCCTTCGGCCGTGAGGTTCTCGTTGTAGTTCATCACCACGGCGTTGAAGCCGGTGAAGTCGTAGATGTAGTTGCCGCTGTCGCCGTTGGCCTGGCCGAGTTCCTTCAGGAACTCAACGTAGATCTCAAAATCCTTGTTGTAGCGAGCCTTCTCAATCAGAGAAAAGCCTTCTTCGTAATCACCGCGGAACTGCGGGCAGTTCTGGCCGGCAGGAATCTCGGTCTGCTTCAAGAAGTAAGCAGTCACTGAAGCCTGCACCGACGAACCGGTGATCAACGAATCACCCCAACCATCATCACCCAGAAGACGGAACTCCTGGTTGTTGTCGTTGATGGCAAATGAGGTGTTGCTTACGCCTTGAAGCTCGACATAGCTAGCGCCGGCATCAAGCGTAGGCAGTGTGACGAGACCTGCGCTATCGCGAGTAGCGAAGTAACGGCAGGGAGGGGTGATGTCCACGGCTCGGACGAGGGTCCGGTGAGCCTTGTGGAACGACAGCCCGATGGCGTAGTCAGCCATTGTTGGGACTCCTTAAGGGATCGGGGGGTTCAAAACGGCGCCTGTAATAGACACCGTCAAGGCCTCGTAGGTGGCCTCGGTCCGGGGACTATGCGTAGCAATGTCCCGGGGGAATGCGCGTGCCAGACGACGGCTGATGTTCAACAGTGAAACCGGCATGCGGGTGCCCTTATTGGTGCCATAGTTCGTAAAACGAACTGGCCAACGCTCAAAGGACACAATTGCGCCGACAGCGCCGGGGGAAACGATCTCGGGAACGTCCGTGATCGTGCACTCGATGCCGGTGACTACCCAGTCCGAAGGGACCATGGCTTCACCTACGACATACACCGCAGGAATGCGGGTGCCATTAGGCAACGAGTAATACCCGGGCCAATCAGCCTCAGGGCGAAGCGTCGTCCCATCGCTCTCGTAGAGATCGAGGATATGACGTTCGATCGTCGTGCGCACATCGCGCACATGCGGACAGGCAGTGCTAATGCTCACGATTGTGTCCTCCTGAGTGCTTCACGCAGGAAAACGTCGAACTGGGACGCAGCTTCCTCGAGAGGTGCCTTAGTCCAAGGACGACCTGGAAAACGGAGACCCGTAAGGGATACACCGCCTTCGTGAACTTGAGTCGCGTATTCGACCGGCCAGGTGAAGGTGATCGAACCATCAGTGTTGACGGTGCGAGTCTGGCTGGCGCGAAGTCTGCCGGTATCCACAATGTCCCGCACCTGAGGAGGTGTCGGGAAGGGCCACTTCACCGTGGAAATTTCCTCGGTAAAGCGGTTATCCAACCAGCTGCTTAGCTGGCGGGTCGCTTGCGCTGTGGCGGCGCGAAGCTGGGCGTCTAGAGGACGATTAGCCATCACTCGGACCTCCAATCACGCGAAATGTGCCCTGAATGGATTGCCGAATATCTCGATAGGCTTCCCGGTCCATATTCAGCTCGAAAACGAGCTCGAAACGACCGTAGTAACCATTGATCACGGCATTCGCCTGGCTTCCGTTGGTAATCCTCGGATCCAAACGAGCGGGGCTTAGTAACCGACCGCTGCAGCTATAGCTGGAGTTGTCGGCACCTGGCTGCCCCGTCCAAGATGGCGCTTGGAGGTTGATAGCAGCTAGGTATTCAACGGTCTCGGAAGTCTGAACCGTGTTGCCGGTATCTGGATCAACGCTCAGCGTGCTGCCGCCCACCTCAAAAGCCAGCTGAGCATTACCCCAAGGGGCGTAGTTGGCGATTGTGGTAGCCGAAATAGCCATGACTAAAGCGCAAATCCAGATAGAGACAGCGTGCCTTTCAGCCGCTCGTACTCCTGGCCATACAGGCTGGCGTTAAAACCAGTACCTAAAGGCTGGCCTGCTTGACTGCCGACCTGAAGGCCGACTTGCATGACACGGGTGGAAAGGATATGGGCCGCTAGATAACTAACGGCCTCGGTGTGGACATCGCCCCATTGGGTCGCTGGTGTAGAGCGACCCGCCTCCGCGATTGCACCCTGTATGACAGTGAGCGCAAGCTCTCCAAACTCGGGGAAACGAGCTAGAAATTCGCTGGAGGTGGGGACGGCCATCAGCCTTTACCTTCCGAGATAGCTGTGATGCGCTTGCCGATGGCATTGCGAACGCGGATGCGTTGCTCACCGATTTCCCAGCGCTGAAGCTGGGCTACGTCAAAACTGTCCTCCACAAGGCGCATGGCCTGTGTTACGGGCATGTCAGAGAGGGAATCCACGTCGGATTCCTCAACATCAGCCACGAACGCCTGCTCTTCCTCAATGCGCAGGGCACCAAGCTTGAGCAGAGTTTTGACAACGTCGTAGTTCTTGATCAGCGCCCACACACTCTCGGGGAAATCGCGATTTACACCGGATTTCACCTGGATGCTTTCCGGTTGCCCACCCTGCTGGACAAAGGAGAAGCCAATAGTGCACTCGGGGTCCATTGGAGGACTTTCGAGTTCGGGTCGATAAACGAGAATCATGATCAAAAAGGTGAGAGAGCCAACAAAGCAAGCGCGAGCCTGCAGACCTTAATCAGGCCTTCTCGAGCACCAGGGTGCTCTTGGGGTAGTACAGAGCCAGACCACCAACGCGAGCGTGGGCAGCCACGGTGAACTCAAGTTCGTTCCGCACAGGTGGGAAGAACTCGAGAGGCTGTGGAATGTGCATTTGCAGCTTGTCGGGGCTGCGGTCGTAGCAGATGATCCGGTCCTTCGTCAGGAAACCGCCGGACTTAGAAGCCTCGAGCTCGTTGATTGGCTCGATTGCGGTGATCATCGGGTTGGTGCGCAGGAAGAACTCCATCACCGTGGTGTCGGAGGTGGTGCTGCGCGGAGTGGTGGAGATGATGCGATACACGTCATAAGGGACGAGCATCGTGTTGGGCATCTCCTTCATGTTGCTGTTCTGCACCAAACGAGTAGGAGTCTCGTTCAGCAGCTGCAGCATCTCGTCGGTGGTGATATCGACGGTGTCGAACCAGTGGTCCGGCACAATCTTGTCCACCTGATTGTTGTTGAAGAAGCCCTTCATGCCCGAAGGAGCATCGCCGAAGTAGGCGATCTCTTGCATCTTCTCCTCATAAGCACGACGCACAGCGTTGGCGCGACGTTGCTCGAGGTTCATGCCGGGCACCATGGCGGCGGCACGGGTCTCCTGCACGGTGTAGGCGAAGGAGCTACCAACAGAACGCACAGGGTGCGTGATCTCCTTACGGAGCACGTCAGCCCGGGGCAGATCCTTGGCCTTATCGCCAATCACCTTCATCGAGCCTTGCTTATCGAAGACGCGATAGGTGTAGGAGTCAGCACCGTTACCCACCTCAGAAGAGACGGGAATCACCATGCTGTACTTGATGTCGGCGTACTCGACCTCGAACGTGCGAGCCAGAATCGTTTCCAGCTCGCGGGCGAGAAAGAGCCCGACCTCGTCGTTACGGATTTCTGTAGTCATTGGAGGGCTCCGTTATCAAGTGTCGGCGGTGAAGGTGACACCCGGGAGGTCAAACTCCAGAAGTGCCAGGCCTGCGCCAGCGGTCTCCGACAGCCAGCGAGCGCCGCCGGTCAAAGCGAAGGTCTTACCAGCGACGGCGGTATCAGTGAAACGACCCACATAAGCGCCGTCCACAGTGCCGGAATGGTCCACACCGAAGAAACGCACGTCGTCGCCAAGGGCGATAGCGGCGGTGGAGTAGACCCACACAACGCCTTTCGACAGGACGTTGACGGTCTGAGTGTCGGGATAACCAACACGAGCGGAACCATCACCAATGATGTTGGTGGGGTTCGGGGTATAAGCAGAGCTGCCGCTCACACCCTCGAAGGTCAGGCCGTCAATGGCCAGACCCACAACACCGGTGCCGCTGGTGGCCAGGGCGACGGCGAAGGGATCGTTCGAGCTCGGGGTGTTGTCGGTGGCAACCAGCGAGCCGAATGGAATTGCGGCGCCGGACTGGTTGTAGTAGCTGCGAGACACATAGGCCTGCAGGTCAGCAACCATACCCTCGTGACCAGGGATCAGCTCCAGGGGGTAGCTGCCTTGGACACCGAAGGGGTTGGTGACAGTGGTCGGGGTGAAAGTTACGGCCATTGAAGGAACTCCTTACTTGGTGGCGGTGAGGGGACGTTTCCAAGCCTCAGCCTGCTTGGCCCGATAGGCCGAAACGGTGCTGTTGGTTCCGCGGCCAGCACCTTTCAGTGCGTCGCGCAGGGCGCTGGTGCTGTCTTCGCGATCAGCGGAGTCCTCTTTGGTTACTTCGTCCTCGGAGATCTCTTCTTCACCGGCTTCTTCCTCAGCGGAATCAGCGCGAGCAGCGAGGATGCCTTCAACCACGCCTTGGATATAGGCGGGTTCGGCGTCTTCACGAGGAGCAGAACCGATCAGGTTCTCGTAAGCCTGGTTGTACAGCGAGGCGTCGTCGATGCCGTCGAACTTGAAGTCCTCGGCAAAGGCGGGAGCCAGGCGCTGCAGGGTGGCCAGACGCTCAGCGACGAGCTGATCAAGCTCGGCTGTGTCGATGCGAGCTTCGCCTTGATTGGCGAGCTCTTCTTCGAGAGCGTCAGCACGACCTTCAGCGGCCTCTTTTTCGAAAGCCAGGGTGTCGAAGTCGGCCTGCAGAGAATCGAGCTTGGTTGCAAGCTCGTCGCGCTCTGTGGTGAGTGCTTGCAACTGGCGCCCCATGTCCCGGGAGTAGGACTGGACCGCGCTGGCTGCTTCTGCGGGCAGATCGATCTCCAGGCCGTCGAGTTTGACGGTTGCCATAACGGGAGATGCAGTTGAACTGGACTGGGGCGCCATTTCGTGCTCGGGGAAGTCGGCTACAGCATCTGCTGCATCCATTCGATCAAGCAAGAGTCGAACCTCCGGGCCAGCCCGGCCGCGGGGGACGATGGCGATATGGTTCACCCGGATGTTGCGTTGTACGCCGGAATACTCCTCACCCTCGGGAGTAACTCCAGGGGTGGGGTCGAAATCGACCTTGTAACCGGCGGATACCTCGGTGGCATCCTTGCGCTTGATCTTCTCGATAGCGTCCTGGTCAGTTACGACCAGCGCGACCTCGACAAAACCATCGTTGTACCGAACTTGGCTACCGGAATAGCCAACTTGATACTGCTTGGTGTTTGCTGCGTCGAGAAGAACAGGTGGGTGACCCCACGTTGCGGGCTTCATGCCGAACGTGGATAGAGAGTCCGGGGAACTAACCTCCTCAGGAGGCCGATACTCACGGACTTGGGAGCCATCAGCCCGTCGGTAGAGCTGAGTTCCACTGCGAGCAGCGCGGCACCAAACCCGAAGGTAACCCTCGGGTGTGGTTTCGCTGCCCGTAATTGGAGCGAAGTCGTACCTGGATACTGATGTTTCCATGGGGCCATATTAAGGCTTAAAGCTGAAAGCGATAAGCTGATTCGGATAGCGTATGAACATCGGTGGCGATCTATAGACAGCTGGCGCTGTGCGAGCGGATCAGATACCTAAGGATTAAAGAGAAGTACACACAAGCTCAAGTTGCTAAAAAGTTATCAGTAAGCCAAGCGGCCTACTGTCGTTTGGAGAAAGGGGAGATTGAGTTTACAATTAACAAGCTGTTTGAGTTAGCAGATATGTACGGCGTAACTGCTTCTGAGCTGCTGGCCAAGCTCTAAGCATTCAAAACTTGGGAGTGGTACACCACAGCGCCCTCGGAGATCAAGCGGCGTCGGATTTCAGTTGCTTCGCTCGCCGGGCAGTCGAGATTCTGGGCACCTGCGTTGTTGAAAAACCAGATGCGAACCAGAGATTTTGCAGACATGCGAGCGGGTTTCACCGAAAATTCAAGGTCCGAGGGGTCAAACCCTCATCCCGGCGGCTGACTTTACCTGAGCACTTCCACTTCGCTCTCGATAGGCACAGTGGCGTGTTGCGGTCCTTGCCGGCGCAGTCTTTCCCGTGAGATTTCATGTCACCGAAGCTGCGCGCGCAGTAACGGTCGCCCTTATCTGTGCCAGGGGCAATCTTGTAGCCCTTGGCTCCGTAGCGGACGGTGCGGGTGCGGCCTGTTTTGGGATCGCGGACGCGCTTGCTGTACTTTTTGTCGTCCTCGGTGTCTTTCTGCGCCTGAGGACGGGCTACTCCGCTGGACGCAGGCACGCAATTAGGGACTCGGCGGCCGCCTTTGCGCTTCATACCCACCTGGACATAACCCTCCCAGCAAGGACCAGCGGCGTCGGTGCGGCCGAATCCTTGCGGCTTCCGGCGGCGACGCGGTTTAGGCGCGCTAGCGGGAATAGGCAGACCTTCTGGGAATGCCATAAGCAATGCCGGCGTGATCAAATCGCTCTCGGGTAGACGTTTTTGGTCAGGACGGCGATAACCGGGCTCGAAACGACGGCGGGCTGCTTCTGTACGAAGGCGCAGCTCACGAGATGTGGTCTTAGCTGCCATACCGGCCGCCTCACCTGCGGCAGCCATAGTGTTGCCGATCTGGCCAAGGCGACGTACTTCTTCCTTAGCCGTTTGAGCGATGCGCTTCTCTGCAGCGGTCACCGCGGCTGCTGTGTTCTCCCGCATGCGCTGTGTCTTTGACTTGCGCTCGCGAGCGGGAGGAAGCAAGCCTTTGGGTGTAATGCCGGGAAGGCGTGCGCGCTCTGGACTACCGGGTAGCCGTGGGCGAGAGGGTTGCTGCAGCACTCGAACTTGAACAGGCTGCACACGCATGCGTCTGCGTTGACCGGCATAGGCCAAAGCTCCGATACCTAAAGCAGCGACACCTACACCAGCAGCAACGGCGGCTTTTTTACCGATACCAGTGTTCTTAGAGCAGGTGTGATTCGCAGGGATATAGCTAGCGCCGCAGGGGCGGCCATCTGCGTCGGTGCGCTTGGCTTTTGCCCCACCCTTTCGTGTGGTTTTACTGCCGCGCTTGTAGCCCATCTTGTTAAGAGTGCCGTAGATATAGGCCTCTAGGCGGTCACCGGTGAGGCCTTTCTTTTCACCCTCGGAACGCAGCCGCTTCTCCATAGCCGCCACTTTGGTGCCAGCCGTATCGAGGCGTAGGGAAGCGGGGGTCAGCGCCATGATCAGATGTCGAAATTGCCAGGGGCGAAGCCGTCGGCAAACATCGAGTCGAGGCCGGGAGGGCGCTTAGCGGAAGGCTTGCGGAAAGCGTTTTCGAGTGATTGGCGGTTGCTTTGTTTGCGTGTTAACTCGCGCATAGCCAAAGTACCGGCCAAACTGCTTACTGCCGTACCGGCAGCGCTCAAGGCAGCTCCTTTAGCTTCCCGCTGAAGGCGAGCACGCCCTACTGCACTTCCAGACTCTTGGGCTTTGGCATAGCTGCTTAGCGCGCCAGCGGTGCTAAGAGCAGTGCGAGTAACACCGAAACCAGCGACTAGACCAGTGGGGCCTTTGCTTGCAAGTCCAACCAGTGGAGCAACGGCACCTACTGCTCTAGCGACATTAGCCGCAGTACGCAAACGACCGGATGCTTTCTTATTAGGGGCAACATTACCGCCCTTGTATTGCTTTGGCTGCACTTTCTGTGCAGTTCCTTTGGTGCAATTCTCGCCCTCGGAGATTGCGCCGTTGCCACACTTCAGGTCGTTGCGGGCTTCGGCGGTATCCAAACGAGCTCGGATATAAGCCGTGCTGCGGTCCTGGATACCCAGGTCGCAAGCGGCCAGGTACTCCTGAGGAGTGAGGGAATCGCTGCGCTTACGCATCGAACCGCAATTGCCGTCGCACTTGCATCCTTTCTTGCCACGGCAATCGCACTCGCCATCCATGGGCTTCTTGCCATACATGCCGCCATCCATGGACTTTTTCATGCCACCGCACATGTCCATGGACTTCTTCATTCCACCATCCATCTCCTTATTCATGCCCATGCCGCCGTCCATTGGCTTCTTGCCATACATCCCGCCATCCATGGGCTTCTTTTTGCCCATGCCGTCAGTTGCAGGCTTGGTGCGTTTCGCACCCTTCGCGCTGCGCTTGCGGCTGTGATTCGGATCCATGCCCATGTCCATCTCCATTTCCTCCTCTTCGGAGGGTTTCATGACGCGAGCACGGCGAGACATGGCCATACCTTCGCGGATGCCCTGCTCGTAGGCCTCGGATTTAGAACGACGGGTGGCGGCAGGCATGGTACGGGCCTTGGACTGTGCTTCACACAGCGTAGCTGTACTGTGCTATAGCGAATCGAATGGCTGCGGTGCAAACTGCTCGAAAACTCCAGCCTTATTGAGGTTGGCTGGACCCGTAGTTGCAACCTTAGAAACCTCTTCCCGATGACGCCGTGGCATAGAGGCGTACTCGGGGTCGATGGCTGCAATCTCGGGATCCCAAGGCGCTAGATAACAGCGGCAACGAGGGTGGCAAGGTGCATTTGTGCCTGATCTCTTGTAGATGCGGCCGGCGCGGGCATTGCAGATAGGGCAAGTGCGGTCGTCGCTGGTGGCATACCACATCACAAGGTCAATGCCGTTGGCTGCGTAGTACTGATTGCTGGCGGAGTTGTAGGCACGAAGCGATTCCGTGCGAGCGATGACATCAGCGCGGGACTTCACTACGCCAAGACGGAGGCGGAGATCCTTGGTAATGGCATCAGTAGGACGACCCTCGGCGATGCCCTGCGCGACGAGCTCGGTGGCAGTTTCTGCAAAGGTTTCGCCATGGCGACGGAGGTAGCCCTTGGCTTGGGCAGCTGCAGCCACCGTTGCTTCGATCGGAATTGATACGTCAATGAGACGACGTTCGGGCGCGATGCCGCGGAGGACTTTGCGTGCAACTGTGGTGCCCTTGCCTTCGGAACTGCGAAGCAGTCCACGCAGTACACGGTCGTATGCATCCACGCGCTGGGGATTGAACGCAGGCACTAGCTGGCGGAACTCTTGGAGGAGAGCCAAGTTGCGGTTAGCAACAGGAGCGCCGCTGCGCAGCTGAACACGGGTGCGACGGATCAGCCGGTTAAAGCTGCTGTCGAGGATCCTGTTCAGCTGGAAGACTGTTACGTCCTCGGAGCGGCGCAGAGCGTTGTTGTAGCGCTCAAGGAGTTGCATTATTTGCTGGATTCACCCTGGGCGTCAGCGCGGTCGCCTCGAATGAGTTTGGCTACATAATCGGCTTGCTCAGGTGGAATTTTGGTCAACTTACCTAGATTCTTAAGCGCCCACATGTTGCCACCTCGCACTCCGGGAAGTTCTGTAAAGCCAAATTTTGCATATATGGTGCTGCGTTTGTTGCCAAGCCCATCATCCTTATACGGATTGTTGAATAGAACAGCGTTTTCAGGCATTTCATCCAGCTGCGCTTTGAACATAGACTTAACCTGTTTTGCTACTGCTAGGCCTTGAGCCCGATTCAGTCCTTGTTTCTGATCAAAGCTAAGGTCTGTTTGAAAAGCTATCCCAAACTTGTCAAAAGCCCCTGCTTTTCCGCTAGGAGTAGAAACAAACGTAACAAGCGTATCGTCGACAGCGCCAATGCTCATAACGTGACCTGTCTTAGGATCCTTAAAAGTGCTATAGTTATTGACTGGGTCTACCTTTGTAAGCTTTAAGCCTTGAGAATCGGCTGCTACAAAAGCTAGGCCAACTTTAGCTTTACCTAGCAGCTTATTAGCTGGTCCTTGGAACTTTTCCGGTAGCTTGCTTATGGCGTCTTGCACCTTGGCAGAAGACATTGTTTTAATTCCTTTATCTACATATTTTGCTGCTCCTTTGTATATCTCTATGTTCTGCCTGTTTTTAAAGGCTGCTCTACCTCCTAAAGCTGCAGCTCCCACAAGAGCGGCGGTTGCTGCAACCTTGGCTCCAGTCCCGATACGGGACTTGGTTTTGTCTGACTCGCTCTTGGAGGGCGCCCCACCACCGGAACCTTTCAGGCATTCATGCGACTTCGGGATATAAGAAGATCCGCAGGGCTTTCCCTGCAGGTCTGCCCTCACTGCAAGGTAGGTAGCGGCACGTACTAGGCCTAGTGGGAGGGAGTCAGTACGTTGACGCCGCGCAATGATGCGGTCAGCCTCGGCTGCGGCAGCTTCTGGACTAAGTGGATTCGCTCCCTTAGTCAGCATCGCAATCAGCTCTGAGCGTGAACGCAAGCGCCGGCGTGCTGTGCGGGGCTTTCCGGTGGAGGCAGGCTGGCGTGCGCGAGCGCTAGAAGCGCTTCGAACCTCTTCGAGGCGCTCAAAGCCGTTCTGTTGTAGGTACTTAGTGGCTTCGCCGACGTTTCTGAAGTCACGTCCGGCAAGCTCAGCCGCAGCAACACTGATCTCCCGGCTTGAAGCCGTGAAAGTGCTGCTGTTCATTACTCTCCTAGAGAAATACTCTTTGGCTACAAGATCACTCAGACCTTGGTTCATGCTCGATCTGATGTTTTCTGATTTACCTAGACGACTAGCCAGATATCGTGAGTGTCCAATGCGAGCGCTATTGACTAAATCGCCATAACCAGCTCTGCGCTGTTCAGTAGACAAGGCCGCACCTGGAGTTTGGCGTACCTCATCAGCTACTCGTGCGAAATACTTATCAAAACCATTACGAGTATCGCTGTAGATGGTGTCAGCAAGCTGCTTACGGCTAATAACAGCTGATTTACTACGCGGAGCTTCGCCTAAGACCTTATTAAGGATGCCTACTGCGTTTTCTCTTACGTCCTCGGGGAAATTAGCGGTGCTGGGGCCTACTAAACGGTTGAGAAAAGCATTGCGTGCATCTGCATCCTTGATATTCACACCTTCCTGACGTGCCAAAGCCTGCAAGTTACTGGCTTCACGGTTCAGCGCAGTAGCCAATTGTCTTCTTACGTCGGTGTCAGTAGTGCCCCTGCTAAGGGCAAAGCCAAACTGACGCGAAAGATATTCATGAGTAGCGGGCTCGGAAAAGGTGCTTCCGTCACCAGCACCTGCAGCATTTGTGCGCTTTGTTCCCCAAAAGGCTTCAAGACTCTTTTGGCGCCACGTCTGATCGTTGTCTCCACGATTTTTAGCGTCAAGATCTAGCGTGCTGATCTTGTTTTCGAGCACTCGAGCATTGGCGTACTCGGTAGCCCGGCGCTCTAACTGCGTTGGAGTGCGCAGGACGGCGCTGCGCATAGCTTCCGGGCCTGCGGCAGCTTCACCAGCGGCACGAGAGACGGCAGCACCCGCAGCAGCACGTCCTGCAGCACGGCGTTCTGCGCGTGCAGCGCCAATACCGGGAGTTACATCCAGTAAACGGTTAACGCCAGCAGCAACCGCGTCATCGATCTGTCGGCCGATGCCATCGCGATAAAAAGGAGCGCGCTTCAGCTGGTTATGGCTGAAAAGGCCAAAGCCCACGATCGCCAGACCAGCAGCAACGGTGCCAGCACGACGCTCGAGTTTTGCCTGCAGCTCTTTCTTCTTCTGAATGTCACCGGGTGTGGCCTTAACCACGCCACGAACAATGGCACGCTTACCGCCCTCGATCTCGGAGAAGCTTCCCGTGCGAAGGCCCTTGCCGATGCGCTTCACGCCGCGCTCAATGTTCGCCAGACCTCCAACTGGATCGGTCTGAACTGCCCGTAGCTGAGGATCAGCACCTTGGCCTCTCAGCCGGCAGTCCCAGTTGGGTGGAATGCAGCGACCGCCGCACTTCACATTGGGAGGTGTGCAGGTCACCTGCCTGCTTGTCTTACCAGTACGGCTGCGAGCAGCATCGAGGCGAGCCTTGGTAGCCAGATAAGCCGCGGTACGGAAGCCTTCGGGTGTGGTATTCGGAAGTGTCATGGATCAGTACCCCTCGTTGTAGGCGCGGAAAGCGTCAGCCTCGGCATCGGGCACTGGTGAAAGCCCTGCCACATTCTGACCAGGAAAGAAGTGCTGTACTGCAGTCTTGGCAGCGCGAAGAGAGTTGAAGCCCGTGGTGTAAGGGCCGTCCGTAATAGCGCTGTCAATGCTGAAACGCGCTCGGTAAAGCTTTCGCGTTCGCGTGCGGTGTGGACCGAGGATCAAAACAGGTGCCGCGGCGCTGCTGTCGATGCGCTGTCCATCAGGACCAACAAGCGGACCAGCTACAACATCGCCGTAGCGATGGGTGATGCGGATGCGCAGACCTTCGGCTGAATCGAAGTGACTATCACCGCGACCAGCTGCACCAGCGGGAGGCAATATGCCTTCTTCTCCGCCCTCGGTTAAGTCCTCTTCCTCCGGTTCCGCAGGCTGCTGCATTGCCTGCATCTGAGCCTGGTAGCCAGCCATCTGCGACTGGAACTGAGCGTCCGCTGATGCAATGAGCTGCTGCGTTACCTGTTCGTTGAGCTTGGTCTCGATGCTGTAATCAGTGCCTCCGAAACGAGATTCGCGCACTTCGAGGGCGTTCAACACGCCGTACTGCAGATATTGGATGTCGGAAGCAGCTTTCAACTGCATCAGCTCAACCTTCTCCTTATCCGTCTGGGTGAAGACAGAAGGGAAGTGGACTGACCACGACTCGGGAATACGCCCTCGGGTTGGACCTTCCCGCGAGGCCATGATGTAGGTGAAGACCTCCGTGATCGGAGTACGGCAGTAAACCTCCTGCCACTGCTCCACAAGCGAAGACCACACACGCTCCTCAAAGCGGCCTTCCTTGCCCAAGCCGCCAGGGGAGTCGCCCATCAGGATTGAAGCCGGCCAGCCTGTTGCTGCCTGCAGATCCTTGATAAAGGGATCAGTTGCGGTGGCGATGTTGCTCAGTGCTCGGTTGATGAAGTTGATGTCTTCCTCAACGTCCACCACCATGCCGCCGTAAACGCTGCGGCTGAGGTTGTTGGCCTCAAGGCGCTTGCGTAGGTCTGCTTCGTTGCCGGCCGCAATGCGGTTGAAAAGCCCGGGAATCTTGTGAACGAACACATCCGAGTCGGAAGTCATCGACTCCAAGCCGGACATCGCGGTCTCGTAGCGCTTGAAGGCGTTCCAGATCAGCTGCAGCACTGATTGGCCCCAGCCGGTGTTGCGGGAGCGCTGGTTCCAGGGCAGAAACAGGCCATCGAAGCGTGCAACGCGCGTGTGGTGGATGCGGATGTTGACGTAACCGCTTCTCTGATCCGGTGTGATCCGCTGGCTGGTGGTGATGCGGTAGTGCGAAGGACGGGAGTAATCCGTGATCGAGAAGTCCTCGGGGATTAGCTCGTGGCGAGAAAGCGGCACGTAGCCGCGGATAGCGCGGATGCGGTTCATCTCGACCGGATCCTCTGGTGCACCGCCGTCGTCGATCAGCAGCACAAGGCCGGCGCCGCCATAGAGGCGCTGCAGCTTGATGACTTCCGACAGAGCGAAGTGGAACTGCGAGGCCTGCAGGAACTGCTCAAAGCGGGTAAGGAGGTCTGCGTTATCCGAGGCGTCGTCGCCACCCAGTTTCATAGTGGGACGGTGGCGCAGAATCTCGTCACTAATAGCGTCGACGTAGCGACGCGGGATGCCATTGGTGTATAGAGATTCGAGTTCAGCCTCGGTTAGCAGAGTCTGAAAGCTGACACTTGTTGCGGTTGTTTTATCTTTTGACGGCACACCTAGACCCGTTAGGGCATTAACTAATGCACCGTCATTCCGGTAATTGTCTGAGGATGCAGTAGTCATGGCACAAGCGGGCTCGGGGAGGAGCTGTTAGCAGAATAGCTGCTTTGTGGATGGCGTCATAGATAAGTAGTACCAGATGCAGGTGAATATGGTAACGCAAAAATGCATCTGGTAACGTGCGGCTGCATCTGGTAACGTACATTTGCACCCGGTAACGTACTTGTATGGGGGTTGACAGCCTCCCCTCGCTAATCTGAAACAGCCACCTGAAGGGGAATGGTTGACCATCAAATCGATGGACCACATCTTCTAACCAAGCGGCAGGCCAAGCAAAGATTTCGCGAAGGGATCCTCAACAGCTGGGGGTCCCTTTGCGCTTATTGCGGCAAACCAGGAGACACGCTCGATCATGTTCGCCCTCGGTGCAGAGGTGGACGCAGTGATCGCAGCAACATGGTGTGCTGCTGCGCTGCCTGCAATCGCGCTAAAGGCAGTGAGCTCGACTGGCGTGCCTGGTTTCGTCGCCAAAGCGCTTGGTCGCCACGCCGTGAAGCCGCTATCAGACTCTGGGTTGAAGCGGACTCGCAAGGCTGGGCAGCTGCCTAGATATTGTCGAAGAAGCTCGCAGTAGCAGGCGTCTCCGGGATCAGCGAACAGGCAAAAGCCAGCGCCATCACAGTGTCGTCGTGCGCTCCGCTGGCGGCCTCGCGGCTGCCGTTCTCGCGTTGCTGAAACGCTCGGAGTTCGTCCGCGATGATCCCCGCAGGAAACAGCAGCTCTTCCCGCTCAAGCAAATACAAAATTCGATCCGTTGCCACTGTCTTGGACGCACGACTGGTGTTAAAGGTTTCAATGGCATAATTTGGCAGCACATGCTGCAGTGCTTCAGCGATAACAGCGCCCATCGCCTGCTTCTCCACAATTACGCGCTGTGGCATGTAGTCCTCAATTAAGGCTTTTACATGTTTCAAGCTGTAATCGGTGCTCTTGCCGTTCTCTCGGTACATTCCGACGACCTCGTAGGGAGCGCTCGTCACGTCCAGAACCATTGCAACGAAGTAGTCGTTGCCTCCAGCATTCGGGTCGACCCCAATCACATAAGTGCGGTTGATGGAGCCGCACTCCCGCCAGTGGCCGCGGGAAGCCTGGGCAACCAGCTCGGTGGGGTAGATCTGCGTGTCAGTGGCGCCGAAGGTGAGCTCGTACTCGGAGTTCCAGGCTGCCAGTGTCATCCGACGCGACTCACGTGTACGGCGTGCCCAGTCGGGGTCTGCACCGTAAATCGGATGCTGCGAGTAATGGATGGCGACCTTGTTCCAGTCACCCTCGTCCGCGTGCCACAGCTGGCCGAACCAGTCCAGCTCCGTGTCGGGTGTGGACACCACGATCACCTTGGCGTCGTCGCCCACCATGGACAGCGTGGGCATAGCGCCGCGGTAGATCTCGGCAGCACCCTCGAGGAAGGCGGCCTCGTCCATGAAGAGGACGGAGCAGCTGGGGATACCACGAGCGGCGCGGGGTGACGCCGGCAGGAAATACAGCGTGCCGCGGCCTTCGAATGCGAGTTGCGTGGTGCTATCAGTCAGATAGCGCACCGACTCGCCGCGGAGGCTATTCGCCATCGCACGCACGCGGCGGCCAAGCTCGGAGGCGTCCTGCTGCGTCTTGGAGAAGATCACCGCAGCAAAGCCACGCTCGGTGAGGGCGCGGCACAGCAGGTAGTTGCATACGGTCTCGGATACGCCGGTCTGTCGGGACTTATTGACCAGCGTGTTCGGGTTCTCGTTGATCGAACGGATCAGATCTATCTGGTACGCATACGGATCGAAGGGCGCGATCGTGCCGCTCGTGCGGATCCACGTGCGTCGTGCGAACGACGGCCAAGCCTCCACGCCGGGGAGCTGCCCCTGCGTAGGACTAGCAGGCTCGTACAGCGCAGCACGGGCTTGACGGCGGGCTAGTTCGGTCTGAAGGCGCTCTACGCGCTTGCGGAGGCTAGAAACAGATGCCATCAGCTTTCGAAGTCCGCAGGATCAGCAGAAGGCAGCAGTAGGTCGTCGTCCTCGGGGGCAGCGGATGGTGCATCTGCTACCGCGTCATTGGCGGCCGTAAGCCGCAGCAGCTGGCGCTCTAGGTCAGCAATCTGGCGCTCCAGGATGCGGCGCTCTTGATAAGCCTGCGCACCGCTCATCAACGTGCGGGCAGCGGCGATGCGATCAGCAGCGCGGGCGTCGTCGTTATTGATGATCTCATCGAGAACACGGATGGCATCAGGAATTGTGCTGATGTTCATGCCACCGGTCTCGGAAAGCAGGTCCTGCTGAATCCGGGCAATGGCTTGCTGCACCGCTGGGCGCTGCCGCCATGTGTAGACCGACTTTTCGCTTACTCCAAGCTGACGCGCGGTCTCTCGGATGGTCTTTCCCTGCGCAAGAAAAGTGGCAGCAATGCGCTGCCTTTCGTTAAGTCCATCCGGGCCGTAAACGCGATCTGCCACAGGGTTAAAGGTTCCTATAAGTTCATACTATAGGGAGAACTTACCGCCTGTTTTGAAGCAAGGCAAGCTCAAATGCGGGCAGTTATTACGCGCTCGGGTTGGTCCTGGTACTTACCTGCACGGGTCGCATAACAGGTCTCGCATGGTGCGCCGCGGAAGAACAGCGCCTGCACAATGCCCTCGCCTGCATAGATGCGGCACGGTGAGCTGCTGCTATTGCTGAACTCCAAGGTCAGGTGGCCATGCCATCCCGCTTCGCCTGGGGTCGTATTGGCAATCACGCCGCAGCGTGCGTAAGTACTTTTACCTATGAAAAGCGCAGTTACGTCGGGCGGCAGCGCCAGATGCTCAATGGCGACGCCAAGGCCGTAGCTATGCGCCGGAAGGACGAAATAGGACTCGCCCTCGGGTGTGTACCGCAGCGGCACCGGAACCAGGTGTGCGCTTTGAAAGTTCTTCGGGTCGATCACCGCAGTGCGGTCACTGCCGAGCTCGTATAGCCCCTGGAAGGTGTAGAACTCGCGTTCACTAAGGCGCAGGTCGTACCCATAGCTCGAGGCGCCATAGCTAAGCACACGCACATCGTCGCGCCGCGTGCGGACTAGGCCTGGAATGAAAGGCGTGATCATCCCGGCCTCGGTGGCCAGGCGTTTGATCTCGGTGTCGGAAAGAATCACGTAAGGGGTGGCTAAAGGTTTTCCTTGGTGAGGTTCTCGGCCAGGCTCCACTGGGCTCGCACGATGTCCTCAAAGCAGCGCTCCAGCAACGGGGCGGTGCCCGCATAAGTGAAAGCACCATCAGGACCGTCGTGGAGCTCCCAGTGGTAGTAGCCGTCCTCGGTGGAGCGGATGGTGATTAGAAGTGGAGAGACGTGGGGCATTTGAATTCAGGACTAACAGTGGGCTCCGGCCGCCAGTGGCGGATCACGCCGGCAACAATGAAGCAGCGGGAATCTGCTCCAGTGCGCGGCGGATGATGGACAAAGCGTTGTCGTCTAGGTAGTCAACCATCTTCGTCAGGCAGGATTTCAAGAAGGGCTGTGATGCAATGGCCGGTTGTGTTCTCAGCGCCGAGGCAGTAGCGTTCTGCCTCGCGTAGCGCCATGCGCAAGCGCTCGACCACAGGCCAAGGATCTTGAAGTTCGGTGGAGAAGTCTTCAAACGGGGCTGGGTGTTGTTGGGTCATGGGTGATTAGTGGTAATAACTAACAGTGATCGGGAAGTTGCTCAAGGGCGTGGATGATAAGAGCACCGTTCTTGCCATCGGGATTTAGCTCGATGCGTGCGGCTGCGAGAGCCTGCTCTTTCAAGCTCGGCGGCTTGGGGCGGCGGGCGGCGCGGAGTTCCTCGCACCAAAAACCGTCGTTGAACTTATCCAGCAACGCACAGCACGCCTCTAGCTCTTGGTCTGCGCCCCAAGCTGCGGCACGGGGAATAACAAAATCTGCGAAAGAAAGTTCTTCATTATCACCGCGCTCCCAAGCGGCAAACCACTGCTTTTCCAACTCTGGAGGTGGCGTGATGTCGGAACTCCCAATTTGGAGATTATTAGGAGATGATTTGGAGTTCAGCGCCCAGTCGATGCAGAGCTTGGCAAACGTCTTGCAGTAACCAGGGCGTCCGCGCTTTTGACTGTCCTCTCGTGCTTGTTCGGAGAACTTTTTGAGCAGGTGCGGCGGTGGCACAAACTTGTAGTCAACCATCTTCGTCAGGCAGGATTTCAAGAAGGACTATTGAGCTTCCATCTCCAGCTTGATCGCGGCCTGGAAGTAGCCCGCAAGCTTCATACGGCGGAAGATTGGGCCGGCCTCGGGGGAATTCTTGTTCTCTAGAACGTCGAACTCATGGCGGGCATCCTGCAGTGCAGCCTTGGTCTCAATGTTGAGCATGTGCAGTTCGGTGTCGGAAAGCTCGGAAAGCTTGTCTAGGAAAACGTTTTTGTTGTGAAGCAAATAAGAGCGGTAAAAGGGAACTTGATTGTCAGTCATTTGTTCTGAATGGCTCAGGGATTAAGCATCTGATCTAAGTACATCTCAGCCTGCCATAAATCGCTCGAATAGCGACATACGCCACCCACGCAGCTGCGGTAATAGATCTCACCGCGCTCGGGTTGGAGGGTCTCGATGTAGCCGTGATCGCGATCGGTGCGGCTGAGAACGACAGCGTTAGTCATAATGGTCCTTCGTGTAAGACACCCACTCGCCGCACCAGTCTTGGGGGCACGTAGAGGGCCATAGAGCGTGACTGCCGTTCTCGGGGTGAGGTGCATGTCGACGGCACTCCGGCTCGCGCCAATAAAGGCAGTTGGCACACATTTGGTCGCCGTCGGCTTTAGTCATTCCACCCAGCCCCACTGCTGACCTTTACATATGCGCCAGCACTGTTTGCTGCTGATTCCATAGCGGATAGACAGCTGACCAAACGTAAGGCCGTCGCTACGCAGGCGGCGCATTTCGCGCACGTTGTCCGCTGTTAATACATTTGCTGGATTGCTTTCGCCACGCTTAAAGCCGCAGCCAACTGGTGGCGTCAGCACACGGCGGACGTAACGCAAGAACTCATCGTCAGCGGGAACGTGCTCGGAGAGGCGCTCGGTCAGCTCCAGCGCAAGAGCGTGATAATTCATCGCCACTTGTCTCCCAGCAGCTGCTGACGGCACACCTCAATGGCCTGCTGCGCTGCTTTCTGCGTCATCACAGACTCGGTGGCGTCCATTGCACGCACCACGCGGTTAAGCAGATCCGGGTAGTACGTGTCGCGGAAGTTGGCCGCGATGTCGTAGCAGAACTCCTCCCACAAACCTGTGTAGGTGCTGCAGGTGCGGCCGCTTGCCACGTAAAGCGCTTCCATCATGTCAGCGCGTTGCTGATCGAGGCGGGTTGCTTCGTTCATTAAGTGATGCTCGGTGAATACTTAAAGTTGATCTTCGGGTGTCTCGAACCATTCAGGAGCAATAATCAAACTAAGAATAGTCTGATTTGGATAAGTCTCCTGTAGGCAGAGTTTAGCGTCTTCTAAATCGTGCGCCATGACGGCAACAGTCATAGTTTGCAAACGGGCTTGATACAGCTTCATTAGGCAGTCTCATCGCGTAATAGCCGAGACAAGCGCCGAGAAAAGCGCTTAGCTGCGGCCCGGTCATACGTCGTCGTGTGCCAGTTACCGCACAGCGGACAGGCATACGGTGTCCCCGCATAGCCACCGCGCTTCAGATGCGCGATGGCCGATTGGCGGTTCAAGTGAGGCACCTTGCTAGCGCACATTGTGTGGGCGCGCTCGAGGAACGCCTCATCAGCAAGGGTCAGTGGGTCGGTGTGGGAGTGCAAAGCGGTAAGTCAGTCGTCCTCGGGGGCTGCAGGCAGCCTGGCAGGCGTGTTACTCGCCGCACCGGCGCGATCAAGCGCTCCGGCTAAGTCAGCGGCAGCTCCGAAGATCGGGCCAACCACAGGGGCAAGCTCCGCGCAGTAACGGTGCACGGTGTTCCAAAAACGCTCATCAGACATCGTTGTTGTTCCGGTAGTGGGTGATTGCGGTGTTAATCAGGTCGCCGACTGTTGTGCCGTGAGGCGCATCGGCGTGCGTCTTGCTAAGCCACTCGAGGTTCTCGGGGGTAAGCACGACGCTCACCTTCAGTCGACTAAGGCCGCGGCGCAGTTCCTCATTGGTACGCGCGGCGGCACGGCGTGCAGCTTCAGAGCGGTAGCGGTCTAGATCGTCCTCGGTCAGATGGCCAAGGCAGACCGCTTGCTGCATCATCTGCAAAATGCGCTGGCGGCTAACGCCAAGCTCAAAAGCGAGATCCGACCACTTAACAAAGCCCTGACGGGCATAGTGGATTTCGGCTCGCTTGATCATCGCTTGGTAGCGGGATGCAGGGAGCGTCATTGCGTCTTAATAGGAAGTTCGATTGCGACTACACGTAGATCACGCCAGCCAAGCTGCTGCAAAGCAGCGGCGCGGCGCGTGGCAGTAATGAAGTCGATGAAGCGAGTGGCGCCTTCAGCAGTGGGGAGCACCACAATCGGTGGACCCTCACTGCTATGAGAAGCAGCCAGGTATCCGTGCTCAGCGCGGATCGTGTAGTAAAGGCGCGTGGTACGTGCCTGCCGGGTAGTACCGGTTTGTGATGCCGCGATCTCGGAGGCGTGCATTGGCATTCAGGATTTCATTTGTAGTGGCATAGGTTCGATACAGCACAATGCCCGTTACCGGGTTGCACAAGTCATACAAAGCAAACGCAGCAGAAGACATGCGAAAGCAACGGCAGCGCCGTGAAGAAAAAGAGATTGGCCGGAGGCGGTCAGCGAGCGGCGCGAACCGGCTCTATCAGTCTGACGACCTCCGGTGGAGGTGGTACGTGCTCTCCCCATCAAGCTCGGTCAGATCGGGAGCTGAGTCATAAAGGTTCATGCAAGAGTCGATGAACTGCTCAACGCGGGCGTAGTCCAGGGCAGCGTTGATCCACTGCGTCTCCAGCTCGTCGTTGTTCTCGATCAGCTGTTCCATCTGTAAGCAGGCGGTCCGGTTAAAGCAACGCCAAAGCACAGTGATAAAAGCGATCGTGTCCATGAACGACGCATCGCTCAGCTCACCCTTGGTTAGCTCCGTGTGGAGCAGGTGAACTAGCTTGCGGTGACGCGGACGCAGGCTGTCGTAGTTGGGAAAAATCTCCCTGACGCTGCTGTCGCTCAGCTGATCGAACAGGGCTTCAGGATTGTCAGGGATTTGCATTCGGCAAAGGAGTTTGCTTAACACTAGAGAGGAGCTACAAGGTCAAACCAACGCCAGGCATGCCTCACGTGCTCGGGTGATGCGCTTGGCTGATGTGCCACCCCACAGCGACTCCAGACGGGCGCGGGCACGCTCCGTTTCGTCCTTCGCACGACCCAGGTTGTGCGTCTCACATTGCGTGATCGCATTGAACAACCCGTAAAGCGTCCCAGCGCAGCCGGCTAGGTCACGAATGCCATAGCCGGTGTCACCGGAAAAGTGGCTGCGGACCGTGTCGACCTCGGTAAGATCGCCGATCGTGCGGGGCCGTGTGGCGCCTGATTTGTCCTTGTAAGGCACCGCGAGCTTGTCGGCGTAAGTGGCCTCGAGCACACGGCGGGCGACCTCTTGGGTCACCTGCACACTAGTCAGATCGCGCAGTTCGTCAATTGATTGGCGGAAGCTACGGCGCTCTAGGTCGATCAGCTGTGGCAGACGCTCAGCGAACTGCGTAACCGATGCAGTGTGCCGGGCACGCAGGCCCGCGCCTTTGCTAACCGCAGCGCCTGCAGCCTTGCCTGTCAGATAAGACAGCTGATTAGCGCAGCGCAGACGGATGTCGCTGAAGAACACACCGAAGCCGCTGCTCCCATCGTGGGAGTTGAACAGGTGCAAGTAACGGCGCACCGTGTCGCCAGGCAATACCTCGCTCTCGGTGTCGATGGTCGCTGTGGCAAACACCTTGCGGCCGCCGCGTAGCGAGAGCACGTTCTCGATCGTGGCATCCTCGTGCAAATAGTCCAGGATCCGCACCAGCGCATCGTTCTGAACCGGTGTGTAGCCCGCGCCGTGGATTCCCAGCAGCGCATCAGTGTCGCTGCGGACAATCGCAACGTGCTCGGGTGATTGCACCGGGCCGTCGGCGCCCATGAACGTCACCGGGCGGCGGTCAGCGGTCCAATCAAGGCCAGCGATGGCAAAGGCCTCTGAAGCTGTGCACCGTTCGGGGACAATCGTGCCCACCTGAGCGGTCAGTGGGTTCACGGTGTAGCCGCGTTCGCGGTACTTGCCGTAAACCGCTGGGCCGCGGCCGTCGGCTGCGTAGGCTTGGGAAACAGCGTTGCTGTAAGTCATTGGAATCAATTAAGAGTTGGATTTGTAGGGTCAGTTAGCTATCTGTGTCAGGTAAATAGTGACAAACAGCATACCTAACATCCAGGTAAGGCCGAAGACAATTACCGGGGGCATGGCAGCACCTACTGACTAAGTGACTGTAGGTGCGCTGTAGAACTCTGCTGCCCATTCCTGGTAGGTCGGATCCTCCGGGAATGGATAGCCGTGCTCGTGCTCCCAATCGATCTCGGAAATGCCGCACGGGGAATACCAGCCGCCTTCGTCGGCTTCCCAGCCGGCGGCGCTGCGTGCCTTGGCGATGCGATCGTCCTCGGCCATGGCAGCCTCGACGGCGCCGAGGTGCTCGTACCAGTTGGGGCAGCGCTCGAGCTGCGCCAGGTTGAAGGCGGGGTCGCTCATTCGCCTAGGTGGAGTAAGTGGGCTTCGAGGTAGTTGCTGACCTCCTGCAGCTTGCGGCCGGCCGCGGTGCGCTCCGTGGTGGCCTGCGCCCAGGCGCCAGCGGGTTGCACGTAGTAGTCCCGGCAGTTGAACTCGATCGCGTTAAACGCGGCGATGGCGTTGTTCAGCTCACGCCAGGCTTTGAAGTAGCGCGCGGAGAGCATCTCGCGGCTGGTGCCGTTGAGATGCACCGTGGGGAAAACAGTGGGTTCAGGCATCATTCCTCTCCGATGTAAAAGCCAGAGCCGGGCGCGAAATCCTCGAGCATGTCGCTAAACGCACGCTCTATCCGCTGTTTGTTGCGGGGATCCGCTTTGTACCAGGCATGCGCTAAGGCTCGGCAAAAGCCGCCGCCGTGCATCTCCATCGACTCAACCGTGAGATGGCGCTGGTGCGGTGTCAGCTGGGTGTAGCTCATTGGGAAACTCGGGTTGAAAGGGCGACATAAACAGTGGGCGAATCAGCGGCCAGGCCTTCGGCCTGCTCGCGTAGCTGCAGCTTGCGCAGCGCATCCATCGAGATCTCGGTCTCGGGGGTGTAGGTCCAGCGGTGGCGGACCTTACGGGTCACCACCAGATCGCCCTGCTCGATACGGTCGATGTCAAGGCGCTGCATCCGCTCACACAACCACACACGGTGGGCGGTGAGCTCTGCAGTCAGCTGCTGAACCTGCAGCTGCAGCTCGTGTGCTGCAGTAAGGCGCTTGCCTATGGCGCCGGTTGGGCTGTAGGAGCGAGTGTTACGCATGAATTAGTGAAGAACGCAAGTAAAGTAGCAGAGGATCGCGGTTTAGTGCGATCTCTCCACATAAGAGGTCATGTTGTACGTGATCCCGAGGTTGTCGAACGCCTGCAGTAGCGGGCCGACTTCGGCGGGATCCTCAACCCAGTGCTCGTGCTCGAGATCCTCAGAAAGGAAATGCCACACGCGGATCGGCGGATCCTCAGGCTCGGGGTCTGGTGGTGAAAGCGGCCGGGGGTCAGGGCAGTAGGTCATGGTGCGAGGAAGACAGTGGGTGTGGGGGGTAGCGTCTGCGTTGGGCGCTGATAGCCGTGGTCGATCGCCATAGCGGCGAGCGCCAGGCCTAGGAGCACGCCGGCGATGTGCTCGGCGCGGATCCACGGCGGGGTGGGGCGGCGGCGCGAGCGGTGGGGGCGGTAGGGGTAGCGGGTCATGGCTTAGTTGCGTAGGGCGAAGCGATTGGCGGATGCGCCGTGGGCGTGGATGCCGTAAGCGCCGGTGCTGCCATCGCAGGCGTGGCAGGCAGAGCAGGTGGTGACGTGGCCGGCCTCGGTGGAGGCGGGGCAAAGGGTGACGCCGGCAGGGAGGGGCTCACCTACGGGGACGACGAGGTAGGGCTGCCAGCCGTGGGCGGTGGCGTCGAGGTAGTCGCGCATCCCGTGGCAGGAGGCTTGGAGGAAGTCGCGGTAGCCCTGCGCGTCGGTGCGCCGCCATTGGGCGGTGTAGCCGGTGTGGTTGCGGGTGCGGGTCAGGCAGGCGCGCCAGACGGACTCGGGGACGCAGTAGGGGTCGCCGGCGGAGCCGATGCGTAAGTCGAAGCCGTCGAGGACGGCGTAGTCGGTCAGCCGGGCGTAGTTGCCGCGCTTGTAGCAGCGCCAGACGCTGAGGGGTGCCTGATACCAGATGACGTAGCAGGTCTTATGGGTGAAGTGGTGACAGCCGCCGCAGACGGAGACGTTGGAGCCGTCGCGGTAGCCGACGGTGGGGGCAATGTCCTGGCGGAGGATCCAGGTTTGGAGCATGGTGCCGGTCTTGTCGTTGCCGGAGTGCTCGGTTAAACCGGTGATGATGCAGACGATGGGAGCGCCGTCGATGGGGGACGGGCCCTCGTAGAGGATGAGGCCGTTGGAGTTGGTCATGACGTAGCGAAGTGGATGAGCGAAGGAGCTCTACTTAGAGCTCGTAATGAAACCAGCCGTAGCTGGGTCAGTAGTCGCAGGTAGACACGCCGTCGGGAAGCTCGGTGAAGATGTCATCGAGGGAGATGGTGATTACCTCTCCTTTGTTGTTGAAAGCAGTGGCGTAGCCGATGAGGTAGCGCAGCTTCTCGGCACCGACTTCCTTGATGACGCACCACTGGCCGTCGAGGAGGTGCGGGGCGACGGCGGACTCGACATCCCAGTCGATGTGGTCGTCCGTGGTTTCGTCGTAGATCATCGAAGGCCAGCCGCCACCGTCGGAGTTGGTGACGAGCAGGCAGACCTCGTTGTCGGGGATGGATTCGACGCAGACCTCTACGTCGGATGGCATGACGGCTTCGAGCGCGGCGATGTCCTTGACGCGGAACTTGTTGGACCGCGCTGAGGCGATGTAGTTAGCCATAGGCTGATAACTCACAGCTTGAGAGGGATGAGGCGCGAGGCGCCCAGGGAGCCCACCGCGAGGGAAGGGCTCCGGGGGTGCGTCAGGCGTCGGGGTGCGGAGTGAGGCCGAGGCGGGCGAGGGTTGCGCCGGTTGTGGCGTAGGGGTACTGGGCGGCCAGGGGGCCGCAGAACATCCAGCTGTGGAATGTTGGTGACCAGTAGAGGTCGGTTGGGTCCACACCTACGGAGCGCAGTTGATCGGGGGTGACGGGTGGTTGAAAGACGTTGTTGAAGTGGGTTTTCATTGGCGGTAGTTCAGGGCGAGGTCTTTGATCTGGTCGATGTACTCCTGGACGGCTTCAAACTCGTCCTCGGTGCAGTAGCCGTCGTAGTGGAACTGGTTTGCGCGGGCGAAGTATTTGAGGAGGGCGTCGAAGTCCTCCGGGTGGATGGGAAGCTGTGCGGTCATGGCTTGCGGCGGGCGAGTTCGTCGGCGTAGGTGAAGGCTTGGTCCTCGTAGTAGCCCTCACGAATGGGGTTGCTATGGCGCAAGCCGGCCGCCGCGGAACGGCAGTCGGCGATGACGTAGCGCAGGGAAACGGTGCAGAGGGTTTCTGCGTGGCTCCGCCACTTGGCGAAGTCTTCGGGGGTGGCGTGCTCGGTGATCATTGGCCGGCCTCGATGAGAGAGAACAGTTCGGTTTTGACCGCATGGACGGTGCGGCCAGCCACGGTGTGGATGCCGTAGCAGCCGTGGAAGGCGCCGTCGATCTCGGTGATGTAGGCGATGGCTTGCGGGTTGGTGCCCGCGGGGCGCTCGATGTCGGTGCGCCAGATGAACTCCAGGTAGCCGGGGCAGGTGGCCCGGCGAGAGTCGAAACGCATGGCTGAAACTCACAGCTAGAGGGATAGAGATGCAAAGCACCTCAGCCAAAAGACCCCCGGACGCAGTGCGCCAGGGGGAACTTCTGGGGGAGATGGTTTGTGCGTGCTAGGCAGAGCCGAATGCCCATTGCCACGGTCGGCACGCTGCGACCGCTACTAGTCAGCGGGACTTAGCACCGGGTGGATCAGAACCACCATGCCTGCAGGCCAGACGTTAAGGGGCTGGCGCACCTAACTAGCGGGGTTAACCGCTAGCACGAGCGCACTGCAGAATCGCGCTCGCTTGATATCTCACAAAGTCCGGCCCCTACCGCGCAAGGATCCTGCTCGCTCTCGGTGGAATCTGGCCTATCGCCGGCCTCTCCACCTAACGCACCCCGTGCCCCTCCCGTGATTTCGTAACTACTCCAGGCTCATCCGCTACAGCTCGGCGTGATAGCCGAGGCGGAAGTGTTGCCCTTGTTCGCTGTAGCCCGACACGGTGATCGGACCCTCAGGGATTTAAGGATGCGTCGCTGCAGCCCATCGGTAGCCTCCATCGCACTCGGGGTGCTCTAGAGCCGTGGCTTAGCTGACAACTCCGGGAACCGCCCGGCCGGCCGCGCTTTATCGGCTGCGCTGTGTTGTTAATGCATTGGTGGCTTGATCAACTGGAAGAATGATTGCACAGATCTGGGGATCCGTCAAGTAACCGGCCGGAGCCGGTACCGGCGCACAGCCGCGGGGAGCTGGCCTTAGGCCTAGGCTCCGCGGGGCGGCTGTTCTCCGATGCCATGAATGATTGCACCTAGTGGCGCAAGCGTCAAGACATCCGCTCGTTGCGTTTGAGACGCAAGGCGAGACGCGAGACGGCTTGCCTGAACAAACGGAAACGCGCATGATGTGCGCGCGTGGATCCAGTATGGCACGGCCTGACGCAAGGGTCAAGCGTCTTGGCTGTGTCTCATGCGACTCACCAAGCGGCTGTGAGTCTCATGCGATCTCAACCCTGGTCTCGCCTTGCGTCCCGGTGAGACGGGGGTACATCTGTACATCTCACTTCCTGGCCTAGAAAAAATGTATATGTATGTACGGCTTTCAACGCTCAAAAGCTTCCCAGCTGCAGTTGAGATTTCCTCTTAGTTGACGCAGTGCGCGTTGATAAAGTGTAGATACACGGCTTCTTGATATACCAAATTCGTTCGCTACCTGCTGAAACGTTGCCTGCTCGAAGTTCACCGCATACACAAGACGGCGTTGACGCGGGGGCAGCCGGCTAAGCGCTTCCTGGAGTTTCGCTTCGCGTTCAGCAGATAACGCAGCAAGCTCGGGAGACTCGGCCTCGGTTGGATCTTCGGCTGAAATCACATCGGCAATCGAGCTGTCAGTCAGGTGACACAGCGCATCCATAGAGCGGCAATCGGTGAAAGCGCATTGATGCAGGGTGTCGGTGATCCGAGACGGTTCGAGCTCGGTTGCTTCCGAGATCTCCTCCAGTGTTGGATGCCGGCCAGTGATCGCAGTGTGGTTGCTGATCATTCGGCGGATCTTCGAGGCATTGTCCTGGACGTTCACCGGTAGGCGGATCGTCCGGGAGGAGTTGTAGATCGCCCTCGAGATTGATTGGCGGATCCACCAGTAGCTGTAGGTGCTCAGGGCGTAGCCGCGGGTGGGATCGAATAGCTCGATTCCGCGGATAAGCCCCAAGCTGCCTTCTTGGATTAGATCGTTGAGTTCAAGGCCTCGGTTCTGATACCGCTTGGCTAGGTGAACCACCAGGCGCAGGTTGGTGCGAACCATCACGTCGAGTGATCGCCTGCCGCGACGTTCGATCAGTGGAGGTGCTGCGTTTCGATCGGGCTCAGTGCTGCCTGGTGGAACGTAAAAGATCCAAGCTCGGATTCGGTAAGCGTGGCGCAGCTGAGCTTCGCGCGACAAGATCGGGTGACGCGCGATGTCATTTAGATACTGACTTATGGGATCCGCCATGGTGAGGGCAACTCAAGCAGTGTGCAGATCTCGAATAAGGGAGCCCAGTAGCCAAGCGCGTGCATGCGCTAGGCCCTGTTGGCGCGCGATCTTGAAGTAAGTATCGCTGTAGGCATTGGTTAATTTGTTGTTTCGGATTGTTTCAGCTGAGGCGCTGGTGGCCAGCCGAATGTACTGAGGAAGCATGAGGAGAAATTGTGAGTCCATTAAAGGGAAAGAGCAAAGTTAGTGAAAGACATAATATCATCAACTTCAGCGATTAACTCATCCAAATAGCCATCGTTTTCTATGGTGTGCAAAAAGCCAATAGAGTAATCATTCTCTGGGTCAGCTAGAGAAGTAAGGTGATCCAAACTTCCCTCTGAACGGTGCGCTGTACCAGCATCAGCCTCGGGGCGGTTTACCTTCCACAGCTGCCCACCAAAGCGGTCAAGCAGCGCAGCTTCGTTCGGGAAACGCATGTCGTCTACGACAACGCGCTCAACTCCCTGCAGTTGTAGCTGCATATAGCGAAAAGTCCAGCAGCGAAGCCACAATTCAGGGTGAACGCAGTCGCGGCCCCATTCGGTGCCAAGCGTCCTAAGAAGATGGCGCGCATCGAGGCGATCATCGATCTCGGGTATCGGCGCGCTCTTGGCTACGTGGGTCATGTGGTGCGCATCCTGCAGGCTGTAGCCAAACTCCCGCAGCAGCGTGCCGACCATCGCCTTAAGCGGTTCGGCAAAGCTCAAATGGGTAAAGCCGTAGTGGGTCACCAAGTGACCGGCAATCGAAGATTTGCCGCTACCAGCGGTAGATGAGTAGATACCGATGAGCATGATCAGTTTTGGATTTTGATTGGATGAAGCAGGACAAGAATCCAGGCGTACATAGCCTTGCCGGCCTCGGTGTAAACAGCGGGCGGCTCATCGCCGTTACCGTCTGGATCTCCGAGGATCTGCCACAGCATCTTCGCTAAGCGCTGCACGTTGTAAGTACGCACTTCGTCGTCTTGCAGTAGATGGACGATCGAAAGCAGAACGTGAGATGCGGTCACCTCGAAATCGAGGCCAAGCTCGGTCGTGAGGTGGGTGTAGAGCTCGTAGGTGATCGGGCTGTCTGGATCCTCTAATTCGGTTCCGTCGATGCCGCAGGCATTTGCGTGCTGCATAAGAGAGGCGCCACCGATGACGTTGGTCGTCAAAGTGTGGATTGGTGTGTGCTCAGTCATGCGCGTGCTCGGGTGAATCGCCTGAGCCGTGCTTCGAAGTGCTGCATGTACTGCGTGAGCTTGCGCGGCGACAGCTCCTCGATCTGAGGCTTCTCATCAGGGATGGCCACAACGATCAAGGCTCGTTTGATGTCCAGACCGTGGGTTTTGTAGACGTAGTTGGAAGCTGCGACATACGCAGCAACCTGCAGCGAATACTCGTACATCTTGGCGGGATTGCGCAGCTTGTCTGCTGTCTTCCAGTCCAAGAGCGAAGGCTGTTCGCCGTCGTCGTCTAAGTAAGCGATGCAGTCGAAGGTGCCTGCGTAGCGGAGCGGATGGTAGATGGCTCCCTCTGACACAAGAGGCTTGCGCACACGACGCAGAAAGTCGCGGGTGCTCTTCCAGTAAGGCGTGTTGAGAAAATCGAACTCGGGCTCGGTGCCATCCATCAGGAACCGCTCCACGTAGTCGTGGTGACGGGTGCCGCGAAAGCTGGCCAAGTTGCAGATGAAGTCAGCTTTGGCCTCTCCGACTGACTCACGCCAGGCTTGCAGGCCGGAGTCGTCCCGAGTGGCGCTAAGAATTGTGGTCACAGAGCGGCATTCGCCGATCGGTGTGGAATAGCTGCGCTCACCTTCATGGTGCGAGCGGATGGGTTCGTACTTAGGTAAGCCTCGGATTAGATCAGTTGCCATAGGGGACGCCCTCGATCGGTAGAAGCAGCGAGTTGGCGTCGCATTTGAAGACGCGCATGAGATCGGCGAGAACGTTCGGGTCGATCAGCTTGGTCTTGCCGCTAGCCATGCGGCCCAGGGAGTAAGAAGAGATCCCTGAGGCCTCGGCGACTTCGCGCAGCGTCAGTTGAGTGCGGAATAAGTGAAAGCGGATGTTGCGTCCGAGGATTTTGGTGGTTTCCATTGGGAGAGAAAGAAGAAAGGGGGCCGTAGCCCCCCGTTAATGGGTCAGGCTTCGGAGAAGGGATCCTCTCCGTCAAAGAGGAGATACAAGTTGCACTTCAGATCGTCGTAGCGCTGACGGATGTCAGCTTTTACGTCTTTCGGTGGTGCAGCAACGAGTGTGTACTCGGTTTTCTTGCCTTCACCAGTTCGGCTGATCTTGATGTCGTATCCGGTTGGATCACCGTAATCCGCATCAGAGATGAACTTAAAGAGCTGATCCATCAAGGTCTTCTGCGTGATCTGCAGAATCTTGAAGTCGCCAGCTGAGTAGTCGTAAACCACACCAGCGAGAAATCGCTTGATGGTTTGGTAACCCTCTTGTTGGCGGATGTTTGAAGGCAGCTCTTCAGGCTTGCTCTCCCAGCGAACCGGCTTGTTATCGACCGTCCAAGCCTCGAAACCGGTAACACCAGAGCCGAAGAAGCGAACACGCACCTCTTCAGTGATCTTGGCGGGGTTCAAATAGCGCCCAGAGCCGGAAGACTCCTTGGAGATCTCCTCAATGGCAGCGGCAGAAAGAAACGTAGACATGTGGCGAAATCCCGAAAATGTGGGTGATGTGCCAGAGGCGCGGATGGATCCGGCCTCGTGAGCAGATGGTAGGGGGTAGGTATGAGGATGTCAATGCTGTTGGTGATATTCCGCAGGAAAGTATGAGTCTCACCGGACTCATTCACATCGCTTGTAGCGGCTCAGGAAGCTGGTTACGGTGAAACACGCCCACGAAAAAACCCCCCGCTGAACGCAGAGGGTCGAGGGCCTTCACTTGCTTCTATCTACCTTAATGGACGAACAAACCAAAGGCAATAACTCGGCCCTTTTAGAAGGACGAGCTATTGAGCTGCTTCGCCGTGGTGTCTTCCCTGATGAGTGGACCTTTGTTCCCGTAGCTGGGAAAGAGACCTACATCAAAGAATGGACCACTAAACCGCTGTCACGAGTTGAGTGCATGGCGGCCTACCAGCTGAGGCGCGATTACGTCGGCCTCGGGGTGGTTACGGGCTCGTTCTCGGGTGGCCTCATCGCTCTGGATATTGATGGCGAAACGGCAGACGCTCGCTATCGCGCAGTAGCTGGTGATGAATACGAGCCTTTCGGTGAAGAACGCACCATGTCGACGACCTCGGGGAAACCTGGGCGTCGTCAAATCCTCTACCGCGTGCCGGAGCATCAGACGGAAGAGCTAGGGCATGTAAAAACCTTAATTCTTCGCACTGACGATGGTTCCTGGCACTTGGGGCAAGGTGACACCAACCGGGGAGCCGGTGGTGACTTTGACGCAATCACCGGAGAGCAGTACCAAGAGGTTGTGCTGCGCTTCAACGCATGCCAAAGCGTTGTTCCCGGCTCACCTCACCCAGATACGAAGAAGCCCTATCGCTTCCTCAACTACAACGAGGGTCAAGTAGCTGCAGCTCCGGCTTGGGTGCTCGATGTGCTCCGGCCTCATAGGAAGCCTGTCCAGTGGCTTTCGGAGGCGCAGCAGAAAGAGCTCAAGGACGAGCTCGGGGGGCAAACCGCCGTTCCGCCACGGCAGATCCGGGGCTGGTTCTTCAAGGAAGAGGTTCAGGCACTGCTTCGGCCTCGGTTGGATGAGCTCGTGTTTCGCCACTCCGTTTTTGATGAATACGGCTGGAAAGAGCGGAATGGTGATAAGCCGCAGCGCATGAGCGGATGCCCTTGGCACGGCGGTAATAGCGGCACGACCTTTCAGTACGCAACTGAAACCGGCTGCTGGGACTGCAAAGCCTGCGGGGTAGGCGGTGATGTTCTGAGCTTCGTGCACAAGATCCGCACCGAAGACATGCACGCCGGCAAGCCGACAGGTGCAGACCTCGAGGCTTACGTCGCGGAGATCGCTACCGCCCTCGGATACGACTACCCGGCTTGCGCCACCGCTACAGAAGTCACCATCAAGGATGCGCCCTTAAAGCGCCTCTCAGGGCACGAGTTCTTCACCGCAGCCGAGAAGATCATCAACGGCTACGACAACGCTGAATTGGCTCACTACCAGCTGATGGAGCTGGTTCGTGATTCAGGCCTTACCCACGTCTATAAGTCTGGTCCTGCTGTTGAAGCCGCTCTCGAGCGTTTCTTGCTGCACCAAGAGCAGGTTGAAGAGGATCCGAACTGGCAGGAGAAGGTTCGCGGTCAGCGCGACTACCTCATCCCTGACTTTGTTTCTGCGCCGAGCTCGATCCTTCTGCACGCTCGGGGCGGTATGGGTAAAACCCGCCTGGCGGTGCTGCTGGCAAAGATCGTTGGCCAGAAGCTGCCCATGAAGGTGCGGGGCATCTCTGTACAGCCCACGACCTCGGGCAACGTGCTTTTCATCGGCAATGACATGTCGATGACCGATTACGCCGAGTATCTCGACCAGCAGGGCATCGACTCCACAGGGGCAGATAGCTGGTTCCGCTTCAAGCCTCAGTGGCAGCAGAGCCAGTACAGGGTGCTCCTGCGTTGGCTGCAGGAGATTAAACCCGTCCTCGTGGTGGTCGACTCGCTCACCTCAGTGAGCACGATGATCGCCGCTAAGGAGTACGAGAAGGAGTACTCCAACACGCTTTACCGGCTCGCGAGGGAGAACGGCACGGCCTTTCCTCCTACGACCTTCCTATGGATCCACCACAACACCAAGGACGGATCCAAGTTCCGTGGCTCAGACACCCTGCGTAACGCGGTTCACGAGACCTGGGAGCTCAAGGATCTGACAGATGAAGAGCGCGCCGAGTATGGCGACCATGCGCTCATCCTCGAAATTGATAAGAGCCGGGGCATGCGGGGTGGTGACCGCTTCCTGGTGCGGGAGGACATCGAAGAGGCGCTGAGCATCGAAGACCTCACACCAACCGTTACCAGGGAAAACGGAGGGAGAGGCGATGAAACACCACGGACGCTCGTTCTCGGGATCCTTAAGGAGGCTGATGGGCCGATGACTGCTAAGGATCTTCGCTACGCCCTTAACAGCCGCCTAGCGGGGCGTAGAGGGCCAGGAACGATCGTCAGTGAGAAGACCGTGAAGCGGTGGGTGCAGCGGTGGGTTGTGGCCGGCCTCGTGGAGGAATCGAAGATGAGACAGAAGGGACAGAAAGGGGGACGCCCTTGCACAGGTTTTTCTGTCAAGCGCTCTATATACGAGCCTCTGAGTGTCCAAAACCCCCCTATTTTCTTCGAGAACGGTTCTGGGGGAAGGGATTTGAGTTTTGGACAGGGTGAGGCAGAAAATGTCCAAAACCCCCAAGTGTCCAAAACTCCCGAGGTCGAAAACACCCAGGAGGAGCCTGTCGCATCTGAGACCGGTGCGACCCAGCAGGAGCCTGTGGAAAAACTGTGGAAAAACCCCCCTCAAAACGGCCCAGAGGTTTTGGACATTTTGGACACTGAAAAGGGGGTGTCCAAAACCTCCGAGGCTGAAACCCTTTCCAGCACAGCGGTTTCGGAGAACGAGCTCGAGGTTTTGGACACTTTCCCTGGGGTATATAGGGACAGGCCTGACAGTGCCCCTGCTACGGAGGACTATCGAGAGTGGGAAGCCGATGATTGGGGCTGATCAGATCTCGTGATCGGCTGAGAAGCTGGCGGAACTGTCGCGTAGTAACAGAGTCGCTATGAAGCTCCGCGATTCAAAGTGCGACTTAATGAGCGTCTTTGTTAAAGCCTTTAGTTCCGCTATATTGGTGCACTCATCAATTTGACGAAGTGCTGATTCTTTTGCGAAAGTAAGCGCAAGCCTGTCCATTGACCACCTTCATTTAGCTGAGTATGCCTTCCAACGACACCCTTGCTCACCAGAAAGCTTTAGAAAATGTTGATTTCGACTTCATACGTGGACCGCAAGCTACGCAACTACTCATCAGGCGTGTAATCGAGCTCGAAAAAGCTGAGGGGCCACTCGGCGTTGACACCGAGACGACAGGACTTGATCCACTCGCGAATCGCGTGCGTCTCATTCAAGTCGCAACTTGCGACTACGCCTTGGTAGTTGATGTAGAGGCGTGGCGCACAGAGGGCAAACGACAACTGCCCTGGCATGCACCGGGTTTGAAGCAGCTAAGGGCTTTGCTAGAGGGGCGCAAGCGCAAAGTGCTCCAGAACGCAGCCTTCGACTTGAACTTCCTGAAGGGAGAGGGCGTTCTTCTCGGTGGATCCATCTTCGACACGATGATCGCCGCCAAGGTGGTCAACAACGGCACAGGGCATAAGAACGACCTCGGAAGCATCGTGCAGCGCATCCTTCGCGTAGAGCTGCCTAAGGAGCTGCAGAAGGCCAAATGGGCTGGTGATATCTCTGATGAGATGGTGCTGTACGCCGCGCGGGACGCTGTATGCCTCCCGAGGTTGGTGCCTTCGCTGGTTGATTCGCTGAAAGGTTCAGAAGTATCGAGCTCGGTGACGCTGTTCGACGTGTTTCTGCTCGAGATGCAAGCTTTGCGGCCTATCGCTTGCATGCAATGGAACGGCTTCGGGTTTGATGCTGCAGCTGGTGCTGCGTTGCACGCATCGCTGCAAGAGCATGCCGAGACACTGAAGCTGACTTTTTTGGAAGCACTCGACCTCGAGCTCAAGCGCGAAAACCCAGATGACCCCTCAATGTGGCTGCCGCGAGATGAGGATGGGTCGCTTAACACCCGGGAGAAAGACTCTGGGTCGATACGCAAAGGCACAAAGCTGCTTAAAGGGTTCAATCCGCGCTCGGCGCAGCAAATGGCGTTGAGGTTTGAGCAGGCGGGAATCCTGCTGCCGCCAAGCGAGAAAGGCCTACCGAGCCTGGATCAGAACCTACTGGCCTTCCTCAAGGATCAGTACGAGCTGGTGGCGATGTATTTGGAGTGGAAAACGGCTGTGACTCGTGTGTCTCATATTGAGAAGCTGCTTTCTTCGATCGGCCCGGACGGAAGGATCCACGCCAACTACAAGCAGATGGGCACTGACACCGGAAGGCTTAGCTGCGCATCTCCGAATCTTCAGCAAGTGCCTCGCGAAGCGGAGTTCCGTAGGTTATTCCGGGCTCGGGATGGCTACTGCCTTGTGGTGGCTGACTTCTCGCAGGTGGAGCTTCGCGTTGCGGCAGAGCTTTCAGGTGAGGAACGCATGCGTGAGGCCTACCGTGCGGGCCGAGATCTGCACACAGAGACTGCTGCACTGGTAACTGGCAAAGATCCAGAGACAATTACTAAGAGTGAAAGAACTTCAGCTAAACTTTGTAATTTTGGGCTATTATATGGAGCTGGACCTTTTACGCTGCGCAAGCAAGCTGTTGCGCAATATGGTGTAGATATGGAGATAGAAGAAGCTAAAGTTTTGGTGGATGGCTTTAGAGAAGCTTATCCGCAGCTGTACAAGTGGCAGACAGAGGAAGGCAACCGGACCACGAGCGCAGTGTTTACGCGCTACGGCCGGAAGCGCAAGCTTGTCGGTTTTAACGACAAATACACCACACGGATAAATACGCAGGTCCAAGGCACCGCAGGGGATATCGCCAAAATCGCTATCGCCAAAATCTGGACCGAGATCGGGAAAGCACCCGCTGGCGAAGCTTTTTTGATCTCTATGGTTCACGACGAAGTCGTTCTCGAGGTGCGAGAGGCTGAGGCTGATAAATGGGCGCAGAAACTAACTACAGCTATGGAAGCAGCAGGTTCTGTTGTGTGTCATCACGTTCCTATTGTCGCGGAAGCTTCTTCAGGCCTTACCTGGGCTGATGCGAAATAGAAATACTTGTGTTACGATCAAATCGTATTTCATTAAACCCATGCTGACAGGTCAAGAGTTGGTGGCTTTTGTAAAAGCCAACCCTGACATGGATCAAACTGAGCTAGCACGTGCTGCAGGCTATGTGCACACTACGGATAAGGGTAATGAGCGTTTGCTGACTAAGCAAATGTGTGAAGCTCTTCTTTCGGCTAAGGGTGTAAAGCTCAAGCAAAGCCGGAAGCCCGGTAAGGTCGCTCAATTCACGACGACCGTTCATCGCAACGGTTCCATCCTCGTGGGCAAGGTCTACTCCCGTGAGTTTGGCCTGGATTACGGCGACGAGCTCAAGATTCTGATTGAAGAGGATTGCATCAAGCTGGTGCCAACCGCCTCCAACAACTGAATTGAGCGAAGCGGATCCCCGAGCTCAGTATTTGCGCAGGTTGTCTCGTATAGCGGAACGGTTACCGAACGGGTTGCTGCATCGCTTGGTCGAAGACGCCCAGTTCTTCTACGACTGGAACCTACGCAAGCGCCGAGCTCGGGCTTCCGCTCGGCTGTCTCAATTTGAGACTTGGAAGTCCAATGCCGAGGAGCGCTACTGGAAAAACGTGCGACCCCGGTAAAGTGTTTGGACCTGCGGCGCGCTCACGCCCAGGCCCCGGACCATTCCACACCAAGAAAAAATGGCCAGCCCCATTCAAGCGCATCCCGGCAACTGGGATGCCTCTCAGTTCAAGCTTCAGAGCGACGGCACCTTCCGCATCTCGATCCGTGGCATGGCTGCCATGGCGGGTATCAGTGACGCAGCCCTTGGCCGCAGTCTCAAATCAGCCGCTGCCGAGAATGCCCTTCCGTGCGCGAGATCCCTTGTGGCGCAAGGGTTTGACCCCGCTGCCGTATCCACATGGGGTGAGACTGGTGGGATTCCCGAGGATGCAGCTCCCTTCATCCTCGAGCACTACGGCATTACTGCAGCCAGCCCTAGCCCACAGGCACGGGCGGTGCTGCTTGCCTTCAGTCGCGTCGGCATCAACGCTTATTTGAAGGAGCGCCTGGGAGTGTCCCAAGTGCGGGACACTCCGGTAGCTATACCGCCCGTTAACGTCCTCGACACTGTTGAGAGAAGCCTCGACCTTCTCGAGCGCCTCGGTGGCGTTGACGACCGTGCGCAGCTTCTGCTGAAGGACATCGTGCTCAATAATGCAGCGCGCTCCGCTGGTGGCTCGATTGCTGCCCTTCCAGAAGCCAAAATGCTGTCGCTACAAGAGGCATTCCAGCAACTTGCAGGTGCCTCGCCACAAGAAGCGACAAAGCTTGCTTCTAAATTCGGCAAGGCTGTCAAGCGCGTCTACAAGCAAGAAAATGGACGACTACCGAAAACTCACCATCAACTGGTCAATGGTAGGGTGTGCGATGTTTGTGATTATGAGATTGATTGGCTTAAAAAGCATAGTAATGATCTAAACGTAGCTGTTATTGAATATCGGGAATTGGTCTGATTTTTGTCGCACTTATTAAATGTCGCAGCCCCGGTACTTACCGGGGTTTTCTTTTTAGACTTAATGCAGATGCACCCCATAGATGGCTTCCCGAGCTCGGCAATATCCCAACACTTGGGAAGGCCTCGAACAAGCCGCTAAAGATGCAGGTGCTAAGTGGTCCACACTCGTGGCCGCACAATGGGCGCTTGAGTCGGGCTACGGAAAGCACACAAGCGGAAAGAACAACTACTTCGGACTTAAGGGTCAGGGGGCGTCTCGTAAGACTCAAGAATTTGTGGATGGTAAGTGGGTAACGATCTCGGCTGACTTTATGGACTTCCCCAATCTCGGGGCTTGCGTCCGCTACTTGGTTACTCGTTGGTATAAGGATTGGGATAAATACGAAGGCGTAGATCGCGCTCCGACTATCGAGGCCGCTGCTAACGAGTTAGTAAAACAGGGTTACGCCACAGACCCGCAGTATGCGCAGAAGCTGCTGCAGCTGATTGAGGACAACGGAGGGGAGGAGGAGGGAAAATCCGAAACGCCAGTAGTTAAGGCAACTCCCAAGCTGATCCTGTATCGCATAGAAGCTGTACAGCCTACGTTCCTGAAAAAGAAGGCGATTCAATCTTCCGAGCTTGGGGAAAAAGAGAAGGTGTACTGCCCGCAGGGGAAAACCTACGCAGTCGTCGCATACTCCGAGGTTCCTGCAGACGCTCATACGCAGGTCGAACTAGCTTCAGGCGCTGGCAAGTGGTTCTTGTTTGAGCCACATTGGCGCAAGGTTGTTGGTACTGGCCTCACGATGGCGCCTCAGGTTGACTGGGAAGACTTCAATTGCCTGGTAACTCCCAACCTCAGTGTTGGAGAGATTCTGCAGTGGGATAAGCGGCGCGTGCCTGGCCCAGCCGCTTCAGTAAAGGCTCGCTTGCTTCGTACTGCGGCAGAGTTTCAGCGTGTGCGGGAGGCGTGGGGGGCTCCGCTTGGTATCACCTCCTTCTATCGCCCCGAGCCTGTTAATAGCCAAATCGGAGGTTTCTCGGGATCAAAGCACATAACCGGTGAGGCTTTTGATCTCTACCCCGTTACCGGCAATCTAGAAAGCTTCTACCGGTGGATTCGTGTTAGGTGGACGGGTGGACTAGGCGATGGACGTTCTCGGGGGTTTATTCACCTTGATTGTCGTGGCGGCGGTGGGTTTGTGCCGGGTGCTGGGGTAAGAGCTGCTGCGGAGTGGACGTACTGATGGACGAACGTACACGCGAAAACTGGGCCAAAGTAAAGGCCGCTCTCGAGAAGGCCGGTAAAACGGATTGTTCTTTTTACCGGAGGGCTGTTGCGGTGGTTACGACGGGTAGAGACCCAGGACCGTTTACATAATCAAGGGGTCTCCAACGCAGCTACACGAGCCTCTAGCAAAGTAAGGCGATTCGTTGGTTGCCAACGACTAGTAGTGCTGTCATATTCGAGCACGTCACCGTCAGCTTTACTTCCGTTAGCTTCTACATCGTGCAAGTCTTGTAAACGAGAACCTGTAGACCAGCGTACGAATATACTGCCATTGTTCTTTTTGCTTATTACTGCAGCCACTGCAAGCTTTAGATTAGGCGCAGCAGGTTCTACGTTAATTAAACCACCTGGGGTTGTTGGGTCGCACCAAAGAATATCTCCCTCTTCGTAGTCTTCGGTGTTTATACCTTTAATCTTTCCGAAAACGGATACATAGCCATCGCTTGCACCTGCGATAGCTTGAAGAGTTATACCAAAGAATACATAACCTGGTAAACTGCCGTCGGAAATCATAGGGGCTACTTTTAGCCTGCCGCTTGCTCCTAGAGTACCGGCAAATCTAACAGCAGTTCCTTTTGGTATCTCAACTGTGTTACTTGCATTGCGACATAGTACTACAGTCTCTTCTCCAATGTAGTTTACTATTGAATCTTTACCTAGAGCTATCGTGCCTTCATCTGCATTCCAAGTAAGTTGCCCTTTAGTAGGTTCAATACTAGTAGTTAAGTCGAAGCTCAGAGCATCGACCTCGGGGGTGGATGTCCATCTTGTGTGATAATCAGCGCCGCTGGCTTTTTCGAGTAAATCACGTGCTACGCCACCAGGCGCAACAACCCCACGCTGGATTTGAATGCTCGCAAGCTGCGTGACAGGTACGACGGAGACACCTTGGGCGCTCGTCACTACTACAGATGCTGTTTGCGTTGTAATAGTTACGGATGTCATGCTGTATAACCTTCTGAGACATAGATAACGCCCTCGATCCAGTAATCTCGAATTAGAGCGGGTGTCTCAAGCAGAACGTCATAGTACGCCTCATCGGGAAAGGTTGCAGTTTGCTGGTCAGTTAGGGACATTTCAACTTGTCCTGTAGCGCGATCCGTATATGTAACTGACCAATCAGCGTATTTGACTGTTCGTTCTCGGTTCCACGCCTGGGCGTAAACTGTCCATCCAGTTAAATCAACAGCAAATCCACTGTCGTCTTTGAACTGTAGCGACATGCTGTAGTCAGCTCTACGCTGTAAAGTAAAGTCATGTCTGCCTGGTTGGATTTTTCCTGGTTCGATTGCCATAGTGAAGGATCTCCTTGGCTGAGGCTAGATGAACGGAGCGACGCTTTGCAGTAGCGACGTAAATTAAGTCGACGGAGGCTTCGGAGCGTCAGACCAAGGTGAGCGGATGGTCATGGCACCGCCCAAAAGGCGGCTTTTACCTGTTTGTAGATCATCGTTCACTGGTTCGTGATCCACAAAAGGTTTTGGTGCTAACGGCTGATCCGCTAGCCACGCATCTATGGCACTGTCTATGCGTGGCTTTATAGTCAGCGCTTTGGGAAAACCACCTTCAGTGCTTTAAGGATGAGCTGAACCCAGCTGTTCTCCTTAATGGGAAGCAGTGTGATAATTTCGCTGCCTGCTGCTACCAGAATCGCCAGGACAGTTGCTGTAGTTGGATCCATGGCTATGAGTGGTTAGGTCTCCCTTCCAGTTTAGATACCCGTTGCTCCACGGTCGAAAGCCTGCTGAAAGTCTCTTTTCTGTCTTCTTTGATGTCGTGGTGTAAGACCTCGAGCTGAGTGCCGATGTGCTCTACCGCACTCGTGAGTCGTATAACCGCATCGCGCGCAGCCTCATTTCGTCTCCCCGAGCTCGCCGCAGTCATCGCGGCAACTGAGATGGATGCTCCGGCCACTGCCGCGATGACTTCAATCATGGCCGCAGTGGCTTCAGCTACATACTACCGACCTTGACCACGCCGCAATTTACGTGTACCCCGAGGGCGGCTGCGTGTGCCATTACCCTGCCGGGTTCGCTTGGGTTTACCTGATTGATTTTCGACTCTACCCAGGGCGGTTTTTGATTTAACGGCCACTACAGATCATCTGGTGGGGTAATTGCCACTAGAGCATAGGCCAGGAACATGCCGGCTAACCAGGCGGAAAGTAGGAGTAGCCAAGACATAAAAGGGGTGCCCGGTGGTTGGTCCTCACGCGGTGCCAACCTCGCCGCAGCCAGGCATCTACGGACGCTTGCGATCTCTCGAAAAGATTGCTTGCGAATACTAGCCGATTACCTCGCCGCAGTGCCTAATTACGCTTCTCTTCGCTCAACTCCTGCTGCAGGTACTGCCGCAAAGCCCTGTCAGCAGGTGTTGGCTCAGGTTTCAGGTCGATCTCGAGGATGCGAAGCTTGATCTGCTTTGCGTAATACTCCTCCAGCTGCGCCCTTACCTCAGCGCTTTTGGCGTAGCGCGTTTCAACGGCGATTGTGGTGCCCACAACTGCTGTGAGCACCGCCACCGCTGCACCGATGGTGGTCAAGTGCCGCTCAATCACCAGCGAAAATGCGCACCGGGCTGGCGGGTGTCACCAAGTAGGTGTCCCAGCCGTCAGGCAGGCCGGTGGTGAACTTGGCGTTCACGTGCCAGCCGGGCAGCACAACGGGAGGCGTGATCACCTCTCCGGTGTCTGGATCCCACTCTCCGCCCTCGGTGATGGTGCCGATCACATCAAGGATGTGGGTATGGGAGAGCAGCAGCGGGCGCGGGGAGTCGTCGTCGATCCAGAGGCCGGCGTGCATGCAGGCAGCTTGGAAGATGCCTTCGTGCTCAAAGCGCAGAAAGTAGGTCATGGCAGGTCAGGGATGGCATCAGGATCGACAAAGACGTAGCCCAGCTCTTCGGCGCGGGCCTTGGCTTCATCTTCGTCGGTAAACAGCTCAACAGTGCGAGGAGTTTCTAGTGCAGTGCCTGCGGTCATCTCGCTGTACTGGAGGTAACCATCATCGCTGTGGATGATGGCGTAGGTCAGCTCGGTAAAGGTGTAAAGGGCCATGATCAGGGGTTAAATGTGATGGTCCAGCCTCGGCCAACCAAGGCGTTGTATGCATTGGTGGCTGCAGTGGTCCAAGTTGACTGGGCTGCGTTGGTGCCACCTTCGAGGCTGAGGTTGCCGTTGCTGGTGTTGGCAGTGTTGATGCTGACCAGGATGTTCTCGATTGATGCAGCGGTCAGGGCGCAGCCTTGGAATGCCTGCAGATAACGGGTGCAGGTGGTGTTGTTAAAGAGGTTGGCGGGGAAGTTAGCGAGGTTGCTGCAGCTGAGCCAAGCACCGTAAAACCCACTCAAAACAGTTGATGCGTCAGATGCTGATCCCGTAGCTGAATCAAAGTCAAGAGAGGGGAAGGCTGTCAGGCTCGTGTTGGCGTACCAAGTCTGGCCAAAATTTGTGCCCGCTGAAGTATTGATTGCTGGAAAGCTTGCAAGGCTTACGCATACGTACCAAGCCCTAGCAAAGTCAGTCCCTGAGGAGGTATTTAGAAGCGGAAAACTTGCAAGGCCAATGCAATCGCGCCAGGCTGAATTAAAGCTTGTGCCGTTTGATGTATCTATCAAAGGGAAGCTAGTAAGAGAACTGCAGCCCAGCCAGGCAGACGCAAAGGACGTTCCAGAAGAAGTATTGATCAGCGGAAAGCTTGTAAGAGAACTGCAATTTGACCAAGTGCCAATAAAGCTCTCACCTGCAGATGTATTGATTAGCGGGAAACTTGTGAGACTTGAGCAGCCACCCCAGGCAAACCCAAAGTCTATGCCAAATGCAGTGTTGATCAAGGGGAAGCTGGTAAGGCTAGAACAGTTACGCCATGTTGAATTGAATCCGACGCTGGCGGCAGTATTGATTGCAGGGAAGCTTGTAAGGCTGGAACAGTTCTGCCATGCAGAATTAAAACTTAAACCGCTAGAAGTATCAATAAGCGGAAAACTAGTAAGGCCAGAACATCCATCCCATGCGCGGAAAAATTGCGTAACATTCTGCGGTTGACCACCTGCCGCCGTGAACGATGTAATGCTGCTGCAACCAGCCCATGCGCGAACGAAGCTGGTCGCTCCACTGAAATTAAACTGAGGGAAGATACCCGTGATGCTGCTGCAGTTGTAAAAGGCCTGCGTCCAGTTCGCCACCGCACTCGTGTCTGGCAAACTCGTGGTTCGTGCAACGCTGGAGAAGTCCAGCTGGCTGCAGCCGTAGAAGGCGTTGGCCATCGTGCTCGGGCTGAGGAACACATCGTTGCCATTGGCAGTTGTGCCCCATCGGACGATTTGCAATAGATCGGGTGCGCTAGAGCTGTTGTTGAACTGCAGGTTCTCCAGCTGGCCTTCAACAAAGATTGAATAGATGCCGGCGGCTGTATATGTCTTCGTCAGGCCAGGAGCGCCAAGCTCAGCAGCAGCGTTCTCAAGGCCGGATTCAGTCTGATCGCCCCAAGTAATCACGATGTCGTTGTCGTTGGCGACGCTTTCGGCGGGCAGCTCAAACACCTTGTCACCGTCAGCAGCAGCGCCTTGGGTGTTGATTACGATCGACAGCGAACCAGCAGGGCCGGTAGGCACGAACGTATCAGCATTGATTGGATCGAGTTCGCTGCGCACCAGTGCCTCGGCTACTGCAGGCGTCAGCTCACCGGACCACAGGTACACGCTGTTGATATAGCCGTTGAATGCCTTGTTCGGATCTACAGAATCGTGGCCAATCGAGAGCTTGTTAAGGTCAGTTGGAACTAAGCTGCTCAGCGATGTGGCGAAGCGTGCAGTGCTGCTGCCGTACTGATAGTTTTGCGAGCCGTACGTGATGATATTGCGCTCTCGGTCGGTAGTGGGCACCGGCAACGGCAGGGATGATTTGCTAGTGCCGTCGTAGTTGGCGATCAGCGCCACCGAGTTGTAGGTAGCAGCGTTGGAGAAAAACCCGAGGTCGATCTTGTCGTTGCTGCTGTTCTTGAGGGAAAGCAGCGTGTCGTTCTCGCGGGCACTGATGGCGCGGGCGTCGATGTAGACGGAGCCGCTAGAGGGGAGAGAGGACTCGACGGAGAGGAGATCGGCGGCGCGGGTGACTTGTGAAGATGTGGTTGCGATATATGAAGTGGGGCCATCGCTCTGTTCAAGTTGAGCGCCCCATATATAAACACCTCCACCTCCCGGTGTGTAATTTGATGAGCCATCGGATTTGGTTGGGAAAATAACAAAGCCAGTGCTAACGGTGGAAACTGCGGTGTACGAAACCGAACACCTATACCAAGAGTCGCGAAATGCCTGGATGCTTGCCCCTAAGACTCCAGTGCCTATAATAGTCCCAACTTGGCCAGTTTGCATGTTGAACCATACGAAAGGCTCGGTTGGAACTTGCGGCGAAATTAGTGCGCTAATATAGTCATATTCTGTTTGTCTTTTGGCAAAAAAGCTAAAAGTATAGCTATTCCCGGCTGTTACGTTAACGAACTGTCGCGAGTATCCGTTAATGGTACTGTTGGGAATTATGAGATCGGCCGTGGTTGTCCCGTCAGGCGCAACAGCGGCATTCGCTGTAATGCTAGCCCTAATCTTTTGCCATACTGAGACGTTCTGCCCAGAAGAATACGTGAATAGATTAGTTGCTTCTGGCTGTATAAGTAAGCCCCGCTCGTCTCCCGTGATCGGATCATACTCAAAGCGTGGGGTACCAACGGCTCCGGTTGTGATTAGGCCGTCGCGGTCTACATATGTTCCGATCGAATCCCTCGTAAACTTAAACCTCGGGTCAATACGCTGCGACGCCCTCGGGTCCAGCAGCAGCTGGGGGCGTTGATCGTAGAAAAGCTCTTTGATGGCCATGGTGAGGAATTAGGCGGTAGTGGTGGACTTGATGATCACGAAGTTGAGAACCACCGCCTCAGACAGTGATCCAGCGGTGAGGTTGCGCAAGACCATACTCACCGAGCCGCTTGCGATGTCCAACGTACTGACCGAATAAGCGCCAGCTGTAGCGCCGGACTTAATGCTGACAGCGACAACATCCTGCGGGCTGATCTGGCTATTGGTAAGCGTAAACGCAACGGCTGTATTCGCAGCCAATGCCGCGCCATTCATTGTTATCTCACCGCAAGGCGTGTTCAGCTCCACGCCCGTAGCTTTGTCGGTCAGCTGCGTAACACTGCCGCCGCCCTGGGCGTAGCCGCACCACTCATCGACAAAAGCCATCCGGCCCAGCAGCCCGGCGACTGGCACCTCATCTGCATCGGTGCCCACCTCGAAGCTGAAATCCTTGGCGCTCAGCAGCGAGTTGTACTCTCGCCAGTAGTTCAGGCCAAGGTTGGTGATGGCCTTCGGCTGGTTGTTGTCCAGGATCGCCGCATCAGTGGCCGGAACCGATGTGCCCTCAATATCGGTCAGCGTGGCCAGTGATACCGGGCCAAGCGGCGAATCAGCAGATGACAGGTTGGCGCTCAGCGTGAAGTTGGCCTCTCCCGTAATCGTGATGTCGTTGAAGAAGCTCTCGCCCTGTGCTGAGATGCCGTTCGGGAACTCAGTAACAGGGTCTTCATCCACATTCGCCAGTGCAGTCAGGCTTTGGGTCTGGCCGGTGCTCAGATCCTCAATGCCATTGCTCTTGACGATGAATCCCTCTTCGTTGAAGCCCGAGGGGTAGACGCGGCCGCCAAGCTCGTTTGTGAAGTAATAGGTGAACTTGTTCAGCGCACTCAGCGTCTGCTGCACCGCTGGGAAGCCCTTCGAGTAATTGAGCGTGCCAGCCCACTCGAAGGCGTGGGCGAACAGACGCAGCACAGAAGGCCGGCGGAACTCGGTTGCCCAGCAGTTGCGCTCGGTGGCCAAGCCGCCAGATGGCGCAGTCGGGAACTGCGTGGTGTTGTTCACGTCACGCCTGCGATCAGCAGCCACCCGTGGCTGCAGCGCTGCGTGGGCAGCAGCTGAACTGAAGCCCAACAGCAGAAGCAACGAATAAGCGCCCTGATAGTCGTTGCTGCTTTGGTACTGATCTTGGATTGATGCCTCAACCACATCAGGAGTGCCGTCAGTCCACAGCGTTGTGAAGTTGAAACCCAGTGTTGTGCTGGCCTGCTGGTTTGCTGTGTCGTTGTCGAGCACCAAGCTGTAGCTCTGGTTGTCGAGCTTCTCATCGGCTTGGTGAGCGCTCGGCATGTGAACGTAGCTCTCCTGCCAATCAGCAGCAGCAGGGCCACCGCTGGCCGCTGTCGTCAGATCACGCAGCGCGGTGAAATGCTTTTCGTTGTATTTGACCGTGGTGCCAGCGCGGTAGAACGTGTTGTTCGCAAAGGTGATGTTTGGATTGCTGCGGCGCAGCTGCACCTCCTGCGTGTTGTATGTGCCACCTAGTGCGAACTGCGGATAGACCGAAGTATCAAAGTCGATCGCCGATACCGTCGTAACGATCAGCGGATCGCTTGTAGGCAAGGTGCCATTCACATATGGATCGACATCGCCAAACAACGTTGCCGGTGTTGGATCCAGCTGCAGCACGTACTCACGCTGCACCAAGCGGGTCGGCACCTCGGTGGCGAACATGCCGATCGCCAAGCGCCGTTCTGATGCTGTGCGGTTGTCGATCAAACGCCGCACGTAGACGCGGCGGCCGATCGCTCGGTTGATGCTGCTGTTCTGCGGGATGCCGGGGCTAACGCCGGTTTCATCCTGCAGAACGTCTTTGATGAGAATCCGGTCGGAGTCGCTTGTGCTCCAGGCATTTGCGGCCAGACGTGCCCGCCAATCAGTGCCGTTGGGGTTCTCGACCCAGATGTAGCTGTCCTCGCGCAACGTGTAGCCGAGATCGCCGAGGATCTTGGGCACCGTCGTCGAACCATCAGCGGCCACCAGTGCCTCGTTCAGATCAAAGCGGAACTGCCCATCGGCATAGCTGTTGATTGAGCCGAGGAAATACTTCTGAATGTTGCCGGTCTTTTCGCTCAGATTGAGCGGCACCTTGAAATATCCAATGCGCCACTCTTTGTCCAGATCGAATGCTGCAGACTTGTAGCCGCTTGCGATGGCGACGCAGCCACCGAACGAGCTGTTGCTATTGGTGATCGAGACTTCGCCGCCGCTCTCAGTGGAGTGGTGAACGCCCTGGCCGATGGCGAAGATCGAAACCTCTTGGATGAAGGCGTTATTGATCGCACGGATGTGGTAGCTGCGCCGCGTCGGCTTCATCCGAACGTCGTTCGGGTCGCTGCTGATATAGGTGGCATAGTTCGGCATTGCGACCCAGGTGGTGCCGTTGTACAGCTCCCAGCTGGTCATGTCCTTTTGAAGGGACACACCCGTGTAGTTCGCGGTTACCATCGACCGCAGACCTTCAACCTTGGCGCCATCAGCATGGATGCCGCCCATGCCGTACTCAGAGCGCACTGAGCAGTTGAAGATGTAAGGCGACGCAGATGAGGTGGTGTCCCAGTCCTCATCGGGCGTGTCGTCAATCGGGCCGACGATCTGGTACTCAGTGGGCCGGGTGACGGTCAGCGCATTGCTGAGGTTGGCCGGGCTGCCGACGTAGGTGCGGATCTTCGTGTAGAAGGCATCCAGCTCAGCCTCACTAGCAAAACCAAAACCGCTCAGTAGGTGGTGGCTGGTGGTGCTGTTGATCTTGTCGAAGAAGGTAAAGCCGAAAAAGTAGCCAGTGCCAGTGATCTTGAAAATCTCGCTGCGGTTGCTGCGGTCTGCCAGCTCATCGGCAGGCGTTGGCACATACGTTGGGCGGAATGTGCATTTGCGCAGATCAGGACCGCACAGCGAGCACCCACGGGGCAGGAGGATGCCGCCATTGGTCGGGTTGTACTTGATCAGTTCTTCCGGTGTTGGCTCGTAGCCATCCACCCATGTGATCGGGGTGCCGCTGCCGGGGTCGTTGTAGACCGTGTGGACACCAGGCGCCAAAATGATCGACACACAGTCGAGGTGCGCCTTCGGATCTGTGATCGTGTACCAGTTCTTGCTGGTGATGATCGCGGCCTCGATCACCGCACGGTTGATCGTTTTGAACGGGCGCTGTGGGCTGAAGCCGCATGTGAGACGCTGCTGATCCAGGCGCTTCAGCTTTGCCTCGATGATCTCTGCATCGGTGCTGCCAGGTGGCGCCTCATAAGTGTTGTAACTGCCGCCCGCGAAGGTGTCTTGGCCGGTGTATGGGTTGACGTACAGCGTGAAAGGCGCCGTTAGTGGGTCAATCTGTTGCGCACTGCCGGCCGCGACATTGGCGACACCGGCCACCTGACGCATCAGGTCGTTGAGCGTGGCGATCTGAGCCCTGAACTCCGCCTGCGTGGCGTTGATGTTGTCTAGGGCGCCAGCAGCACCAGCAAGCTCAAGAGAGGCCACGCCACTTCAGTCACTATCTGCCAGAAGTCTACCGACGGGCACTAGGCAAACTTTAGTTTGATCTCGCCGGTCACAACGAAATCTGTAGAACCCGCTATGAGTTCACCTGAGCGCACATTGATTCGCGAATTGGTGAGCAGCAGATCGCAACCGTAGTAGGCGGTGCTGCCGATCTGCGGCGAGACTGGAGTGCGCTCCTTGTAGAGGTAAAACCTCGCGCTGGCCTTGGTGTTGCGTTGAGTGAGCAGCACTATGCGCAGCAGGGTCGCGCTGGTCTGCTCGCCGGCTTGCAGCTTGTTTTCGACCAAGAACTGAAGCGAACCTGCGCCACGCACCAATGCCTTGGAGTTCTCACCAAAGGTTTCGCCAATGGCTGTCATGTCGAGATTGGCGGCATCCACATCAAGCGCCCACTCAGTCAGCTCACACTGGATCAGCCAACCTCGGCCGTCTGGGTCTTCGGAGATGGCAGTGATAGCGGCCGGCACTGCAGTCACTGTTTCAAGCAGCTGGTTGTCGCTAGGTAGCGTCACATTCGCAATGCTTGCAGCTGCGCTGCCAATGGCTGCTAGGTAGTCAGGGTCGCTGCTATAGCGGGCCACGACAAAGTTGACCGTTGAAAATGGATTGGCAGGGATCTCGCTGCTTGGGTCTAAGTTGTACGCGCCAAGCTCTGAATCAAACAACCTAAATCTGCCTAACTCATCTACATTGATGTAGCCATCAGTGAACTCGCTGATTGGGCTGCTGTCGTAGAAGGCGACTGAATTATCGGCCTGATAGTAGTTGGCATTCGGCCCGGTTACGTGCAGGCGGGCTTGACTCAGCACAAAGATGCCGCCGAAGTACACGCCAGAGCCTGGTGGGTTGCCGCCTGCGTACGGTGAACCGCCGGGGAAATTCAGAACAACGCGGTCCCCGGTCCAGTAGTCCGGGTTCCCAAGGTTGATGCGCGATGGGCTGACTGAGTGAATGGCTGCCGCCGCTGCAAGCGCCATCGGCTCCGGCCACTCTCGGCTCAGTTCGAGGATGCCGCCGTTGCCGAGGAGTGCCATCAGAACGAGCCGGTAGGGCTGCCGGAGATTGTGAAGCTGATCGGGACGGTGATTAAATCACCAGCGCTGACGCCTGGGCCGACAGCAGTGATCAGGGCATCCCCTGAAATGGTGCCATCGCTGCTCCCCGTGTTTAGCACCAGCTGCAGGCCTGAAAGTGTCTCGGTGTTTTCAAGGATCTGCTGCATCAGATCGGTTGTGGCCGTATCTGCTGGGTCGTAAAGCAGGGTGCCGCTGCCGCTGGTGCTGCGGATACCGTAGGCGTAGGTTCGGTCTGTCTGGCCCACACCTGTGGTTTCCAGCGCGTCGCGGCTGATGTCCAGCCGCACGTCACGCACCTTGGCGATCGTGGTGTAGGTGGCGGCGCCGCCCAGCTTGAATTTAAGGAGCGCCGTGGCGCTGGTCTTGACGGCCATCGGTCCGCTGTGGTTTAAGTCAGTCTAAGTTCAGCGACAAGATTCACTCTCACGCTTGAGCGGTTTGGGGCGACGCTTTCGACGGTTGGCGGCTCTTCAGTGAAAAACCAGAGCATTCCTGCGTTGGTCGATGTTGTGTCGAGCCAGCCTCTCAAGTTGGTTGATGCGCCGTTGAAGATTGCAGACGGCAAAGTGAGATCTGTCACCGCACCTTGCGCTTCGTTGTAGGCGCCAACAATCAGCGCTGCGTTGTCGTCGGTGATGTTGCTGAACTGCAGCTGTAGCTGCGCTTGAGTTGGCTTGCTGCCCCAGAGCCGCCGTGTTGTCACGCCCGATTGCGTGGTCAGCCCAGTGGTGGGCCATCGCGGCGCAGTGAAGTTGCGGCTGGTGGGCTCGATGTTCGGGAATGCAACTGCCATTACTCAATCACCCAGCTTGAACCGCTATCAAACGCCTCGGCAAGTTTTAGGACTCCCGAGGAGTTTGTGGGCATGTGAACTGCCTCAATGCTAAAGGTGCCCTCTTCATCAGGTGTGACACGCTCGATCTGATAGGTGCGCACCTGCGTTGCAGCCTTCTTGACGGTGAACACCACGCCAGTAGGCGTCGCGGTGCCATCGCTGCTGATCACCAAGCTGGCGTCAGCCGGTGGGCTGCCTTCGGTGCCATTCCACGCGATCACGTCGTAAGTGCCAGGGAAGAGGGTCTGCGTGCTGACCACTGCGCCCTGAGCTGTGACCACGCCATTGTTGAACTCGTCGTATTGCGTCTCATCCATCGCCACTCGGATGTAATCGCTCGGGCCAAGCTTGGCCAGGGCACCTTCGTGCGTGGTGCGGAAGCTGATCACATGGGTCGGGATGCGCCGCATCCTGATGATGTACTTGGCGGCATCGATTGCCTGATCGCGGCTGGTCACGTAATCCGACAGATCAAGCGACTCAACCGGATCGGTGGCGCTGCCGAATGGTGCCACCTCGCGCACGAGCACCTCGCGCTCGGTTGGGAAGATGCCGGGGTTTGTTGGGTCGCTGCTGGCCCGTTCCTCCCGGTAGCGCACCGAAATCTGGATTGGCTCGCGTTCTTCGGGCTCTAGGTACTGCAGCTTGAAGGTGCCTTCGACGATATTGCCAGCGGTAAACAGGCCTTTGATCGGCACCGCTGTGAACTGCAGGGCCGGGCGCAAGTAGAACTTGCCGTCTGATTCGCCGAAGAGCAGCAGGTTGGCCGCTGCGGTGTCGGCTGCCCACTGGCGCAGGTTGACGCGATCAGCTTGGACGCCATCAAAGAAGTATTTCCGGCTGCTGCACCAGTCAGCGGCGGCGGTAAACGCCACAAAGTCGATCATGCTGTCCTTGATCAGATCACCAGCGCCATAGGTGGTGTTGGTCATCAGATCCAGCAGCACATCGGGGAACAAGTGCGTCGGGCCTAAGGTCTGGCCGGAACGCAGCCGCCGGCATGTCTTGCCGCCAGTGACGTAGCAACTGAACTGGCCAAACTGCTGCCACTCCACAGATGACAGCACGTTGATGCCTAGCAGGGCCAAGTTGTCGTAAACCGGGGCAGGGCTGTTGGGGACGATCTCGTTGACGTAGACCACCTCATGCTCGGGGCCGGACGCTGCAGAGGATTGGATCTCTTCATAGATGAAGGCTTCGGCCAGCTTGCCCCAGGTGTCGATGTAGGACAGATCGCCGTTGGGGAAGTCGTCCCTGTCAGTTCTCGGGTAGGTGAGGCCGCTTTTGCTGGCCTGGCGCCGGCCCGTAGGAATAGCGAAAGTGTCCGCAGACTGAGCGACTGATACGCCATTGAAAACTACGGTTACGCCGCCAACCTCGGACACTGTTTGCCTAGTGCCAAGGCTTGCTTCGAGCACGTACAAGGTGCCAACACTGGTGTTGCGGATTTCCCATCCTGAGTACGGCTCAATCTGAAACTCCCACTGCTTCACAGAGGGCATGCTCAGCTGGATGTAGTTGAAGACGTTTTGCTGTGTTGCCCCACGCACTCCGTAGGCATTGCTGAGCTTGGTGAAAGCTGCTGCTGAGCCGGCCTCGCGGTAATAGATCGCAAAGAAGCTGTAGCGCTCGACAGGTGCGCTCAGGATGTTGGATTGGTAAACATCGGTCTGTAGTGTGCTGCCCTGCTCCACGATGTCGTTCTTGTAATCCAAGCACGCTCTGTTGTCGCAGTCCGAGTAGCTCAACGCTTCGCGGAAATTGGTCAGGCCGTTGATGCGAATGCCAAGCCGAGAACGGATACCAAGCTCGACTGCTTGGCATGGGCGCGTGGTGGAGATGCTGGCGATGGCGCAACGCAAGATGTGGCCATCGGTTGTGGCGACGTTGCGCCACTCACGCAAAGCCGAATCGGTGTTTACCCAGTCGAGGCCTGATGTCTCGATGTTCGCCTGGGTGTTGGTGTTGACCGTTCCGGTGCGAACAGTCCTGAAGGTGGCGGTGATGGCGTTTGTGGTGCCTCCGGTGGTGTCTGCCTCAGAGATAAACACGCCAGAGCTGCGGGAATCACAAACAGCAAGGCCAGAGCCGATCTTGTAAAGCTCGCCTTCGATTAGGGAATCATCCCAAGCCTTTTGACGGCCGGCGACTGTTGATGCGATGTCCTCGGCTTTTTCGATATAGGCTTTCTTGGCGTTGAATTTGAGATCTCGGGTAATGGAGATAACTGTTGCAGAATCTTCATTTACGGCGTTTACTCCAGAGCCACGAATTTTGAACGTAGGTTTAAAGCGGGTGTTTGTTGTCGTAATGTCGTCGACAGTGCCTCCGCCACCTGTCACGTCTGTGACTACCGTTACGCCATTAACTGTTCCGAAGGTGACCGTTGGCGCAGCGATAGTTCCACCAGTCTCGAATTCTTGTTTTGTGCGGCTTCTTACTAGGATTTTCAAGTTGTATTTAACAACCACATCGTCCTCGGGATCGTTGGCCGTTAGTGGGTTCCGCCACTTAAGCTGAAAACGTGCAGACTTAAGTGTCTCTAGATCTTCGTTAATGGTATCGGTGCCATCGTTGTCATCGTAAAAACCTGTGATGTTAAAAGATATAGTTACGTTAAGGGTGCCCTTGCCGTTTGCGTCTACATTGACGCTGTTAATAGTCGTCGATATTTTATTTTCAAGCGTTGTAATAGAGGTTGATTGGTCGCGGGTGCTGTCATAAATGTTGTTCCATCTCCTACTGCTGGGTTTGGTGTAGACGCCTGCACCGTCTTTGATAATTGTTTTCTTTTCTAGTACCCAGTCGCTGATTGTTTCCAGGTTCTTTAGGTCGCGGCTAAAAGCGGTGTTCTTGTCGCTGCTCGCAAACAGCGTGTAGCTGGTGGTGCCGCCAATGCTGCCCAAGCCACTGGATGTGATGCCGCTGCGGGAGCCAAAGAATGCCCGAGCCTTCAGGCGCTGCGACCATGCCGCATCATCAACAACGCACTTGACCTTGGCGTCGCCATCGTCGCCCTCGGGGATCAGCTGGGCACGAACCTGAGGCACGAAACTCGGATTCGTGCGCATCCCAAAGTCGTTGCCGCAAAGGGCATAGACGCCAAAGGTGGTCTGATTGCCGGGCCTGGTGGCAGAGCAGAAGTCAGGCTGCCATGCGCCATTTCGCCAGACTTGATACACATCGCCGCCGCCATCGTTCTCGGCATTGCCTGCATCAGTGGAGGCGCTGCGGCCATAGATCTGATCACCCGAAGCGATCCGCGTGGTCAAGCCGCTGTCATATCGGCCATAAACAGCAAGACGCGAACCAACCTGATTTGCAGTTGCATCGCCAAAGTCGTAGCTGCTGAGTGTGTTGCCTCCTGAGGCGAAATTGCCGGCATCCACGGCGCTGATCGGGCCTTCGCCGATTAGAAAGATTGCACGCAGCAGTTGCGACCCACCGAGACTGTAGATCTGCGACCACAGCATCGGAGTGCTGACGCGCACGCCGCCATAAGTGGTGCCGCTGATTGCCTCACGCAAGGCATAGACCACCGGGATGATGCTGCCCAGCGTGGTGATGTCTTGCGTGCTGTCGAAGCCGTAGCGCGGGGTGAAGCGCTCGTTTTCTGTGCGGGCTTGACCACCTCTTGCCCGCTGTCTGAGCTGAGCAGGTCGGCCACCGCCACCAGCATCAGGCAACGCAGGCTTTAGGAATGTTGCAGCGATCTGAAAGCCGATCCCGATCACGCTAAGCGTGATTGCAATCACAGTTTCAACACCGGCCACTACTGCTGGCTCGGGCTGTTCTCTGGCCCGCTTGCGTACTTCGGCAACGAAAAACTGATACTGATCTTCCGTCAGCCCCAGCAGTTCGGCCAGATAGCGGTCAGAAGGCAGCATCACCGAAACCTATAGAAACCAATCGTGGGCATGTACGAAAGCGGCACCCAATGGACGCCGCGCCTGTGATGCACCAGCAACAGCCCGTCATCAACAACGATACCGACGCCCAGCCCAGCAGGGCCGTTGCGGAATAGCGCCACCGCGTGCTCTTCTGGTTCCTGAAGCTGCACCGTGGCATCGGCCCACATCCCCTCAAGCTCTCGCCAGCGTTCTTGCTTGGCAAGCTCTAACCAGTGGTGATCAAACTCGGGGTGTTCGATGCCTGCCTCATCGAGGATCAACCAAACCATCAGCAAGCAATCAGCAGCTTCGCCAAGCTCGGGGTCAGCGCCGAACCTATGTGGCAGGCCAATCCAGCGCTTCCAGTCCATCAGCTAATCACCAAGCTGCCGGTGGTGGGCAGGGCGCCGACTAATCCTGTTGTCAGCCGCCTGCGTGGCACATTACCTTTGGTGGCATCCAACGGGCTGGACAGCTTCAAGATGATCCGCTCGGTGTCCATCTCGTACTGAGCGATGCGCCACAGCTCGGTGCGCACCAAAACATCATCAGCGAAGTTCACCGGGATCAGGCTCACCGTCTTGATCTCAAGCAGCCAGCGGCTCTGCACCGCTTCTGCAAAGAGGTTCACCGTCAGCTGATCCAATCCGGCAACCAAACTCGAATCGCTGCGATCACCGCCTTTGCTGCCAGCACCGAGCGTGTAGCCGAAAGGCGCGAACTCGTACGTCACGCTTTGGTACACGCGCTGCTGATTGATGCTGAAGTTCTGGTAGGCGTAGATGGTCGGCGTGCCATCCTGCTCCAGGAAGCGGGCGTAATTGACAAAAGCAAAAGCGTTCATCAGCCGATACCCACTCGCTTGCGTGTTTTAACGGAGTTCTGCAAGGCTGCCAAAGTCAGTGTCCTGCCGCGTTCTGCCGCTTGGGCGAGGCCCTTACGGTACTCTTCAGCAGTTACATATTCAACATTGTTGATCACTTGAGATTCAAATCGGACATCAATTGGTTTCGCATTATTAAGAGCAGTAACGGTTTCGCGTTCTGCGCTCTCGGAAGCAATGCGACTTGCGGATTTAGTGAAGGGGATGTTTGCCGTTACGCCTAGGCGGCCATCAGAGCCGCGCGAAAGCGGCATGATTGCTTCTGGACCAGCTTCACCCATTACTCCCATCTGGAATGGGATGGAACCGCCGCCCGTGGCACCTCCGTTGGCGAACTGGAACAACGTTGGCTGGTTAACCACGCCGCCGTTTGCAAAGGGCTTAAGGCTGGTTTGAGCGAAACTGGCTCTACCGTTGGCGAAGTAAGCACCGTCCGCAGCGCCAGGGAAGCCGAAGCCGCCTTTGGGTATAAAAGCAGGATCAGGCAACTCGAAATTGGCGGCAGTGCTAGCACCGTCACCGCCACCGATGAATCCGGCGAAGATCTTAGCAATACCAATAGCTACATAAGTCGCGATTATCTTAGTGCCCTCCTTGAGGAGTATCTGGCCGATATCTCTAAGGAAGTTCGCAAAGACCTCCTTCGCAGTGGTTGTTCCCTCGATTAGGCCGCTAATTCCGTTAGCAAGAGAATTACCCACAGCGTCCCCGACACTCTGCGAGACGCGGATCGCTAAGCCTTCGTAATCCTTCAATTCACGCTCAGCATCACCTATGAAGTTACGGATGCGAGTCCCAGGAGCGGTTTGAGCGGCCGCTAACCTGTCCTGCGCCGATGCAGCTTCTCTGCCTGCTTCGGGAACACCTTTGAGCTGCTTACGCAAGCTCTCGATAGTCGCAAGGGCCTCATTCAGCTTTCTTTGCAGCTCTTCCTTCTCGGGGCCGGATGCAGCTGCAATGCGTTGCTGCAATTGATCGCGTAGGGCTATCTCAGTCGTAAGTTGCGTGTTGAGCGACTTGGTAAGCAGATCAACCTCGCGGCGAATCTGTAGTTTTGCAAGCTCGGCTTGAATAAGCTCCGGCGCTACTCCTTCGGCCTGCAGTCGATTACGCAACTGCAGTGCTTCGATTTCGCCCTGGATGTCCTGGGCTGCTTGGCTAGCTTGGCGGATAAAGTTAGTGGCTTGCTCAGTTGTAAGGATGCTTGTCTTTAACTGTGCCTCACGATTCAGCTGCTCTACATACTGCGCTTGACGTGCAACGAGATCGCTGATGGCTTTTTGGCGTTCGGCCTCGGATAGCTTTGTTTGCTCAGCAATACCCTTTTGGATTTGAGCTAGCTCACGGTTGCTAACAGCGATCTTCGCAAGGCGCTCAACCTCGATTGCAGAGCGTTGTGGGTCGAATACTTCGTTGGCACCGCTAGCGATGGCGTCGTAGGTGTAGCCCAGCTCAACCAGGCGATCTTGATACTGCTCAAGCGAGACCTGTGGGAAGGCTGCCTTGGCGATGTTCTCGAATGCTTCCGCAGTGTTTGCTTGGGTGGCGGCTTCTTGTATTGAGCGCAAGCGCTCCAGGGAACCAGCCACACCTTTGATAGCTGCGTCGTAAGCGTCGGCGGCTGCAGCCGAGTCGGGAATTTCCGAGGTGGTAGCAGCGGGAGCTGCGGCACCGCCGCCAACCAAGGGCTGCACTGCAGCACGCAGCTTCTCGTCTGAGACGTTCTGAAGACCGATCCACTCCTGGCGCAAGCCTTTAATAGTGGCGTCGATGTCACCCGGTACAACGCGGTTGCGGGCAAGGGCAGCACCGAGCTTGTCCTGCACCTCAGGGGTGAACTTATCGCTGGCCTTAACGCCGGTCTCGCCATACTTGCCCGCTAACAGACCTTTGAGTGTGTCTGGAGTGATCTGATATTTGCCTACAGCAAAGAGCTGCTGATTGGCGGGAACGTTTCGAGCTGTCTGACGGCGCAGAATCTCGCTGATCTGCGTGTTGGTCAGATTGGGGTCGATGCCGCTGCCAATTGCGGTGCGGCCTCCGTCTCTGCCGCCGCGATTAAAGGCCCCGTAGTTACCGCCAAAGCTTTCGGTGGCGCCGATTAGCTCAATAAGCGAGCCGGCAGGGCCGCCGGCAGCGGCAGCACGCTGATCGGCAGCATTCTTTTCGTAGTCCGCTGACTTCTTGCGCAGATCAGCGATCTTGCGCTCGATGTTAAAGCGGTAGTCGCTGGCGGCCTTATCGAGGTTGGCAACCTCGATAGCGAGACTCTTCTTGGCGGCTTCGATGTCGAGCTCACCGCGCTCGCGGATGGCGATGTAGTTGTTGAGTGCTTCTAGTGCAGTACGGGAAGCGCCTTCTTCGCCCTCGATCAGCTTGGCGTTGGCCCGCTCGATCTGCTTGATGCGGAGCTCGCCTGCAGCACGGAAGATGTCAACTTCTTTCTGAGCTAGTGCTTGGCGTTGCTGGAACAGGTCATTGTCGATTTGGCGCTTTAGATCGCCGATTTCGCGCTCGAGGTTGGCCCTGTTATTGGCCTGTAGCTCAATGTCGCGCTTGGCTTGCTCACGATCGCGTGCGGCGTCTACTTCGCTTAGCTGCTTGCGTAGATCCGCTTCTTCCTTTGCCAGAGAACGTCGCTGGTTGAAGTCAGAACGGCCTGTGGCTGATCGGAAAATACGAGAAACATCAAATAGTTTTACAAAATCTCCGATTAGATTGAACTCTTCAGCGTCTTTCTTGAGCTCTTTTAGTTTCTCCCTAACTTCGTCGAGCCTTCGTATAGCACGGTCGTACTCGGCGTTTACAATCGCAAGCTCAAAGTCTCGGGCAGACTTGGTAGCGCTATCGGCGTCGTTACCTACATCCTTATACGTCGTCTGAAGACGGCGTAGCGCTTCTGCCGCGCGGTCGGTAGAGCGTTGATTTTCTTGTGCACGCTGGAAACGACCAAAGGCATCTACAAGAACTGCGATACCGACCTGAATAGCGACGACCCAGCCGAGTGAAGCGAGAATCGAAGCGCCTGCGGCCTTAGCGCCTGCACCGAGGCCTTTGAAACCAGCAGCCAGTGTTTGGAGCTTGTTGCCGGAAGCTATAGCATCCTTGCCGACTCCCAGTAGCTGAACACTTAGCGCTCTCAGGCCAGCAGCAAGGGCTGGAACGGCTGCTGCAGGGCCTACAAGTGCTGTAGCAAGACCAGCAAGAACAACAACCAGCTTTCCTATTGAAACGATTAGGCCGGCGACAACCGCAATCAAACCCCCAAGTGCAGTACCAAGGCCTCCAACGGCGGGAATAACAGAACTAAAAATGAAGCGGCCAAACAGCGCGAGCTGCGTAATCGCATCTAGGCCTACTCGCTTAAGGAGACCAAGAACAGCAGCAACCTCGGAGAAGTAACGGACACCCTCGGTATTCAAGAAGCGCGCATAGATATTGAAAACAGAAGCCAGGGCCGGAGCAAGCGCCCCTACGACGCTGGCGATATTCGCCAGGGCAGATGCCAAGGCCTCGAACGTTCCGACCTTGATGCGAATAAACGCCTCAGCGATGTTTTTGAAGGCATCAACCAGGATCAGCGCTGTGGGTTTCAGCGCTTCGATCGCCTGCGACAGTGCGCCAACAGTGCGCCGAGCAACTTGTTCGAGCTCGGAAAAACCACGCTGTGCTACCTCAGCAGCAGCCGCAGCAGCTTTACTGGGGTCACCGCCGCCTAAACCCGTCCGGCCGGCAGTTAGACCGACGATCAGCTGACCGGCGCGACCAATGGCCTGGCCCGCGCCAGAAGCAATGGCGAAGATCTGCTCGCGAATGCCGAATAGGGTCTCAAATACAGAGGAGAGAGCCGAAAGCAGTGGGTCGAGCAGTCCTCGGCCGAAGTTCTGGCCAATAAGCTCACCGAGGTCGGCGATGTTAGAGACAACGCCGGAAAAGCCCTCGGCAGCGATGCGCTGGCCAGCTACGGCAGCGGCTAGGCGCTCTTCGAGGAACTTGGTGACGCCTCCGGCTTGAGTCTTAGCTCTTTCAACATCTTCATCTCTGATACCTAGCGCCTTGGCTAGATACGAATCCTCCGTAATCTCACCTCTTAGGATCGATCCGATCTCCTGCCGTGCCTGGTAAAGCGGAACGCCGAACGTGCCGAGAGCAGCGGAAAAGCTGATAGCCAGATCTTCCGCTTCTTTAAGGCCGCCTCCGATCAGACCTACCTGAGAAGCGACAATGCCAAAGACCTCGATCACCTCATTAGAAGTGACTCCGGCTAGTGCAATAGATCGTTCTCGGATGGAATCGATACGCTCGCCGACGGCTCCAGTAAGAGCGACGATTTTTTCGTAAGGGTCTGTTATCTCTTTGCCATTGGCAAATACCTTATTTGTAGATGCGAGTGTCGTTTGTGTTTTTAGGATAGTCTCGCGTAGCTTAATCTCACGTCCGATTGTGTTATTAAAGAAGCCGTTCCATGCGGATTGGAGAACGCCTACGGCTTCTTTTAACGCGAATGTCGCAAATCCGATTTTGGCTAGGGTATCAACAAGTCTGTTGCCCGTACTTAATGCCGTTCCTAAGGTATTAGCTAATATACCTCCGGCTTGTGCGTTATCCTTTAGCGCTGTACCGAGACGAAACTGCTCTTTAGCTGTAGCTGCTGTGTTTTTGCCTAGTTCTTCAAACTGCCGTACTTTATCTCCTACGCCGGGGATGTTTTTTGTTACTGAGTAAAACGTCTTTATATTATTGCTAGCTGCTTCTACGTCTTTCTTCAGATCGCTGAAATTTCTATTTAATCCGCGTACATCAATGTTTAGCTTACGTGCTTTGGTAGCCTCGTCCGCAACACGTCCTACCGCTTTAAGGCTGCGCTCAGCCTTCTGAGTCTCAGCTATTACGTTGAGCCGAAAATCAGACACGGACCCATATTCGCTAGTCGTATGTTAAGTCCCGTCGGAGGCGCTGGCAGCTAGCGCGGCATACACGTGCATAGGGATGCGCCGGGTTCTCACGAGCTCGGACAAAATGAACTTCGTGGGTGGGTCTGCTCCCTCAGCAGAGACAGAAGCAGGCTTCCAATCGGGAAATGGCAGAAAATCGCGTGCGTTGACCTTCGGAGCAGGCCTCTTCGACCCCGAAAAGCCATGCGCTACCTGAACCACAAGCGCATTAAGCCGCGCCGTAGACACGCTCTGTGCATTCAGCAGGCCGCGCTCGTGATCGTCAATCCGCCGCAGCAGCCAACGAATCGTGCTAATCGGAGTGCGCAAGAACAGCGCAGGCGTAAAATCGCCGCCGACGGGGGACGAGCGTACTCGGAAGTACACCGCGTCCCAGTCAGCTAGAGGCGTCCGAAGCGCTTCCTCGGTTTGCTTCAGGATCTGCTCGGTGGAGGGCTGAATTGAGGCTCCTCCTCCGAATCGTTTCCCCCTGCAGTCGGCCAGCCATCACGCTCCCAGGTCAGCAGCTCGAAAATCTGCTCCATCAGGCGTGTCGGAATAGCTTCGGTATCCTCCTCGGTCCAATCTTCCAGCTTCTGCCAGTCCTTAGAACGGGGCAGCTTCGCTTCGCCGCGATAACGCATGAACAGCGTCACGAAAGCGACCTGCTGTTCGACGGCACCCACGGAATCACGCTGCAGCTCCTCGAGCTCGGGGGCGTAGTCGTACAGCAGCTCTTGATCTTCATCGGCAGCGTTGCTCAGAAGCTCGATGGCCTCCTTAGTGGAGATGCCTTTATCCTTAGCGATCCGCTGGGCAAGCTTGATAGAGCGGAATGTCGACTTCGATTGCTTACGGCCTAGGGCTTCAATTCCCTTAGCTTCTCCTGGCACCAGATCGTGATAAATCGGAAAGCGAAAAGGACCGATGTTGTGGTACTCCTCAGGTGAGAAGAGCAACGATGCGTACTTAGACATCAGCTAGTGGTAGGTCGATGGCCCATGACCTGAAAGGCTCGGCTTGATTGACGAGCTCGTCAGGTAACTCAACCATTACGCTAGCAGTGCCATACGCTAAGCGTATAGACTTAAACGGGACGAGGGGCTCCAAATACAAGGCGCCGCAGTGAAGGGCGTCGTCTTGTATTTGGCAGTTCACCGCATAAACCATGTGGGCGGCATCCATCAATAGATCGTGCTGCATAAAAAAAAAAACCCCG